>Ga0180218_1000120_pt1 | contig 119132 bp, 111 predicted proteins | sample eDN3rd37CKraftBY_FD_151334 | JGI IMG/M metagenome (GOLD analysis project Ga0180218, IMG submission 151334) | Enriched backyard soil microbial communities from Emeryville, California, USA - eDNA 3rd pass 37_C Kraft BY (version 2) (version 2) | ecosystem: Environmental > Terrestrial > Soil >... | reverse complement strand
TGACGTCCATGCCGGACTATGTTCCTGCCCCGAAGGCACCGTCCATCCCTCACCGCGTGCGCACCGCGGCTAGAGCCAGCCCGGCGCCCATCAGCAGGCCGCCGCTCAGCCGGTTGCGCAGCCGGGCATGGCGGGCGAGCAGATGGCGCGCCCGCGCCGCCGCCATCGCCCAACCGCTGTCCACCAGCACGGCGGCGGCCAGGAAGCTGGCCGAAAGAACCGCGAGTTGCAGCGGCAGCCCCCGCTCGGGCGCCACGAACTGCGGGAAGAAGGCGCCGTAAAAGAGCAGCGTCTTCGGGTTGGTCAGCGAGACGAGAAAGGCCCGCGTCCAGATCCGCCGCGCCGAGCGTGGCCCCGCCGGTACCCCGGCGAGTTCGGCCGGTGGCGCGTGCCACTGCCGCCAGCCCAGGTAAAGCAAATAGGCAACGCCGACCCAGCGGAGCAGTTCGAACCCGGCGCCCAGCCGGCCCAGCAGCCCGCCCATGCCGATGGCCGTTACCGTGAGTTGCAGCACCATGGCAGAGGCCGTGCCCGCGACGGTGACCAGCCCCTGTCGAAGCCCATGCGCGACGCTGTTGGCGACGATCAGTGCCACATTCGGGCCGGGCATCAGCATCATCAGCGTAACCGCGGCGAGGAAGGCGAGGAAAAGCTGCGGGTCCGGCATCGGGTCCTCCGAGGGGAAGGATGCGGCGGAGCGGGCCCCGAGGCGCTGAAAGGAAAAGCCCCGCCGGAAGCAGGCGGGGCGTCGCACTACCGACGGGAGCGAAGGTCAGACGGCTGGGGCGCTCAGCGCCTCCGGCCGCTCGCCTGCCCGCCCCCAGGGCGCGCGGAAGCCACCGCCAGGATCGGGCGGCCTTGCTGTCGCGGCAGGGACGGGGCGAAGCGGGCCATGGGCGAAGGGTATGTTCCGGATCCGAAATACGTCAAGCGACACGCACTCGGGTGGCGGCGCCTGTCATTGCAGAAAGCCGATCCAGCGCCCTGCTACCACCGCGCCGATCCAGATCAGCAGCGAAGCCAGTGCCGCCAGCCGCAGCCGGCCAGAGACCGGACCGCCATCGAGCGCGGCCCGCCAGGACCGGCCGGCCCGCAGCGCCAGGGCATTCAGCACGCCCAGGCCGACCAGCACCAGCTTGGCCAGGAAGGCGGGATTCTCGACATAAGCCGCCGGGCGGGTGCTGAAGAGCAGAAAGCCCGTCAGCACCGCCAGCGCCAGACCCGCCCCTGCCACGCGCGAGAGGGGCGGCCCCAGCGCCGCGAGGGGATAGCGCCGGAACAGGCCGAGCAGCCGCAGGTCCAGCGTGAGGATGGCCCCCAGCACCGTTCCGAACGAGAGGATATGGGCCGCATTGACCAGTGGATAGAGCGTCGCGGACTGCCGGATGGCCGCCGCCACCGGCCAGTCGGAGAGGAGGCGCAGCCAATCCTCCACGGGGCAGGTCCGCTCAGCCGCCCTGGATACGCTCCGGATAGATGTCGTAGCGGCGCTCGCCCACGGTGATCCGGACGGCCTTCATCCGCCGCTCGCCCGCCTGGCGGGAGCGGTTGCCCAGGGCGGTGACCCGGTCGCCCGGCTTGGCCGAGCCTTCCACGAAGCCGGCCCGCTGGGTCTGGCGCGGATTGCCGAGCTCGACCAGCCAGACACCGTCCTCAGCGGTTTCCACGCGCAGGGTCGGGTGCGGCTGGCCGATATAGACCTCGCGCACCGTACCGGTGAGCGTGACCTGCTCCTCCTCGGCCCAGGACCATCCATGATGCGCCATCGCCACTGCGCTGCTCAGCATCGCCGCCAGCAGGCCGCCGGCGAGGGCGCGACGAAGGACAGGAATGCGCATGGGCCTCTCCCGCAGGGCTCAGGATGAATCCGATGTAATATCCCTTGCCGCCGCGTCCAGGCCCGGTGACCCACCCCCTTCGGCCTGCAGGTCCTCCCGCAGCAGCTCGGCATTCAGGGCGAAGGCCGCCATGCTGCCCTGCGCTGCCGCGACAATGGCCAGCTGCACATGCGGCGAGGCATCCCCGGCGACGTAGAGGCCCGGCACCCCCGTGCTGCCGTCGTGCCCGGCGCGGATCATGCCCTGCCGGGTCCGGCCGCAGCCCAACCGCTCGGCCAGTTCGCAGCGCTGCCGCTGCGGCACCGCCAGGAACAGGCCACGCCGCGGCAATTCGCTGCCATCGGCGAAGCGCAGCGCCCGCAGCCGCCCACCCTCCTGCTCCAGTGCGACGAGGCGATTCTCGCGCAGCCCGACGCCGAGTCCGGCCAAGCGCTTGCGGTCCCGGCCATCGATCCGGCTGCCGCCGGTGCAGAGCACGAGGTCATGGCTCCAGCTGCGCACCTCCAGGGCCATCTTCACGCCGAGCCGGCCCTCGCCATAGACGGCCAAGGGCTGGTCTCGCCGCTCATAGCCGTCGCAATAGGGGCAGTGCCAGGCATCCCGGCCCCAGAGCGCGTCGAGCCCCGGCAGGTCGGGCAATTCGTCCACCATGCCGGTGGCCAGCAGCAGGCGGCGGCTGCGCAGCGGCGCGGCCTCGCCTTCCAGCGTGACGGCGAAGCCCGGATCGGCCCGCTCCGCCTCCACCACCCGGCGGTCAGCGACCGTCACGCCGGGATAGGCGCGCAACTCCTCCCGCGCCAGCCGGCGCAGCTCCGCCGGCGGGATGCCGTCGCGGGTCAGGAAGCCGTGCATGGCCACAGCGCGGTCGTTGCGGTGCTCGCCGGAATCGCAGAGCAGCACCCGCCGTCGCGCGCGGCCGAGCAGCAGCGCCGCGCTCAGCCCTGCCGGACCGCCGCCAACGATGATGGCATCCCAATCGCGCCGCATGGCCTATCCCAGCATCGCGCTGAGATTGGAGCCGAAGGAGGGATAGGCCGTCATCATCGCCCGCAGCTTGCCGGCCGGCACGTCGAAGCGCATGGCGAAGGCGAAGAGATTCATCACCTCCGGTGCCTCCGGCCCGAGCAGATGCGCGCCTAGTAGCCTGCCGCTCTCCGGCTCCAGTAGCAGCTTGTAGGCCGCCGCTGGCTCGCCGGTGCGGCGAACCGACTGGAACTCCGCCATGTCGCCCTGGCGCAGCTCGAAGGCCTGCCCCTGCTCGCGCGCCCGCGCCTCCGTCAGCCCGACCGAGGCCAGAGGCGGGATGGTGAAGACGACGCTCGGCACTACGTGGTAATCCGGCTCGCTGTGGCAGCCTTCCAGCAGGTTGCGCGCCACCACATGGGCGTCGTGGCCCGCCACCGGGGTCAGGGCGGGACCCTGCTGTGCCGCGTCGCCGGCCGCGAAGATGCGCGGATTGCCGGTGCTGCGCAGATACCGGTCCAGCTTGAGGCGTCCCTTCTCGACAGCCACGCCGGCCGCTTCCAGCTCCAGCCCCTGCAGGGCCGGGCGGCGGCCAAGCCCATGCACTGCCATCTCGGCGGTGAAGCGCTCGCCCTTCTCGCATTCCACCTGCAGCGTGCCATCCTCCAGCCGCCGGATGGCGGAGACCTTGCAGCCCAGTATCACCTTGATGCCCAGTTCGCGCGTGCGGGCCACCAGGCGCTGCACCAAATCCTGGTCGAACTGCGCCAGGGGATGGTCATTGGCGTGCAGCAGCGTCACCTCGGCGCCGCCGCGCGCGGCGAGATGCGCGCATTCGAAGGAGATATAGCCGCCGCCCACCATCAGCATGCGCGGCGGCAGGCGCTCCAGCGCCAGGAAATTGTCGCTGGTGGCGAGCAGCGCCGCCCCTTCGATCGGCGGGCTGGCCGGGGCGGCGCCGGTGGCGATGACGGCATGCCGGAAGCCGAGGCGGCGCCCCTCCACCTCCAGCGCGTCCGGCGCCACGAAGCGGGCCGGGCCATGCAGCACCGCCACGCCGGCCTCCTTCAGACTTTCCTCGCTGCGCTCCGGTACGGGGTCGGTGAAGCTGTGCTTGAAGCGCTGCGCCGCGCCCCAGTCGAGCCGCACCGCCTCGCCCCCGGCGACACCCTGCGACGCCAGCCGGCGCGCGCGCTCGGCGGTCTCGGCCAAGGTCCAGAACACCTTCTTGGGCTCGCAGCCCCGCAGCGCGCAGGTGCCGCCGACCTCGCGCGCCTCGGCCAGCGCGACGCGCCAGCCAGCCGCGGCGCAGCGCTGGGCCACCGCGCCGCCGGCCACCCCGGAGCCGAGGACGATGAGATCGAAGCTGTCGGAATCCGGCATTCGGCATGCATCCCTGCTGGCGTGGCTGGCAGGAGGGCAACACCGGGCGGCGCCGGGCGGTTTCGCGCGGCAGCGGGGAAGGCCGTTTCCGGCCCGCCCCGAGGAGCCCCGCGCGCGAGGTTCAGAGGATGCGCAGGCGGCCCAGGATGTAGCCGATGCCCGCGGCGATCGCGAGCGAGGTCAGTGGCTGCTCGCGGACATTGTCACAGAGCTGGCCGACGAAATTCTCCGCCTGCCCCATCTGCTGGTTGTACATGCCGCGCGCCTGGGTGTCGCGGTCGCCGGTCAGGCCACCCACGGCATCCTGCACCTTTCCCAGGCCCTCGCGGGCGGCGCCCGTCACGCGGTTTTCGTCCATCGCGGTCTCTCCTTTTGCTCCGCCGCCTTCAGGCGCGGCGGCATGTCCCGCAAACGCCGCAGGCCGAGATTGGATGCGCGGTTGCGCCCGGCCGCGCCACATGTTGGCCTGCGCCGCCATGACCGACCGCTCCGACGACCCACCCGCCGCCCAGATCGCCCCGCCCGCCTGGCTGCGCGCCGGCACGCCCGCCGCGGTGCTGGCTGCCTTGCCTGGTGCTCGCGCCGTCGGTGGTGCGGTGCGCGACACCCTGGCGGGCCGGCCCGTGCATGATGTGGACGTGGCCGCCGCGCTGCCGCCGGAAGCGATCGCCGAGCGGCTGCGCGCGGCGGGGCTCAAGGTCTTCGAGACCGGGTTGCAGCATGGCACCGTCACCGCCGTGCTGGAGCATGAGCCGGTCGAGGTGACCAGCCTGCGCCGCGATCTCGCCACCGACGGCCGCCACGCCACCGTCGCCTGGACGGAAGACTGGCGGGAGGACGCGGCCCGGCGCGACTTCACCATCAATGCGCTCTCCCTAGATGCCGAGGGGCGGCTCTGGGATTATTTCGGCGGACGCGAGGATCTGGCCGCCGGGCGGGTGCGCTTCGTTGGCGACCCGGCGACACGGCTGGCCGAGGACTATCTGCGCGTGCTGCGCTTCTTCCGCTTCCAGGCCCGTTATGGCCATGGCGCGCCGGACCCGGCGGCGCTGGCGGCGATCCGCGCTGCCGTGCCCGGCATGGCGCGGCTTTCCGCCGAGCGGGTGTGGATGGAACTGAAGCGGCTGCTCGAAGCACCTGACGTGTCTGCCGCCCTGGCGCTGATGCGCGACTGCGGTGTGCTCGATGCTGTGCTGCCCGAGGCCGGCGACCTTGCTCCCCTGACCCGCCTCGCGACACCCCCCGACCCGGTGCTGCGGTTGGCGGTGCTGCTTGGTGCCGGCCAGGGCGCCCAGGAAGGCGTCGCAGAGGCCCTGGCCCGACGGCTGCGCTTCTCCGGCGACGAGGCGAAGCGTCTGCGCGCCCTGCTGGCCGGCCCGCCGCCCGATCCTCGCCTGGAAGGGGACGCGTTGCGCCGTTGGCTGGCCGATACCCCACCCGCCGCCGCCATCGACGCTGCCTGGGCCGCCGAGGCGCGCGACGGTCGGGATCGCGCCGCGCTCCGCGCCCGCATCGCCGCCACGCCCCAGCCGGTCTTTCCGCTGCAGGGGCGCGATGCGCTGGAACTGGGTATCCCGCCCGGCCCGGCGGTGGGGCGGGCCCTGGCAGCCATCCGTCGCTGGTGGTGGGAGGGGGGCTGCACCGCCTCGGCCGCCGCCTGCCGCGCCGAGCTGCGCGCCCTGGCCGCCGGAAATCCCGGGAGGCTCCGCCTCCCGGACCCACCGCCAGGAACCTGAGATTCCTGGACCTCCCAAACTGATCGCGGGGTCTGGGGAGGCTGTTGCCTCCCCAGCGGAGGCCTCCCCAGGGGGGGTGCGGGGGCGGCGCCCCCGCGCATCAGAACAGCGAAAGCTGCCGCGCTGCCTTGTCGCCTTCGGGCACGACGAACTGACTGCAGTCCAGCGCGCCATTGTCCCGCCGCTCCATGCCGAGCCGCCGCGCCGCCACCTGGAAGCGGCGCGCCAGCATCTCGGCATAGGGGCCGCTGCCGCCCATGCGCTGCGCGAAGGCGCTGTCGTAGATGCGGCCACCACGGGTCTGCCGCACCAGGGAGAGCACGCGCTCGGCGCGATCGGGCATGTGCTCGCGCAGCCAGGCCTCGAAGATGTCGGCGATCTCCAGCGGCAGGCGCAGCAGGATATAGGCGCCACGACTGGCGCCGGCGCTGGCGGCGCGCTCCAGGATGCGCTCCAGTTCCATGTCGTTCACCGCGGGGATCATCGGCGCCGCCAGCACTGCAGTGGGGATGCCGGCCTCGGTCAGCATCCGCAACGCGTGCAGCCGCCGCTCGGGCGACGCCGCGCGCGGCTCCAGGATGCGCGCCAGCGGCGCGTCCAGCGTGGTGATCGAGAGGCAAACCCGCACCAGGTTGCGCACCGCCAGCCGGCCGAGGATGTCGAGATCGCGCAGCACGCCGGCCGATTTGGTCACGATGGTGACGGGATGGCCGAAGCGCTCCAGCACTTCCAACACGGCGCGGGTCAGCTTCAACTGCCGTTCCACCGGCTGATAGGGATCGGTATTGGAGCCCAGGGCGAGCGGGCGCACCACATAGCCGGGCTTGCGCAACTCCTTCTCCAGCAGCGCCGCGACATCCGGCTTGAAGAGCAGCTTCGTCTCGAAGTCGAGACCGGGCGAGAGGCCGAGATAAGCGTGACTCGGCCGCGCATAGCAGTAGACGCAGCCGTGCTCGCAACCACGATAGGGATTCACCGCGCGGTCAAAGCCGACATCGGGCGAGTTGTTCCAGGCAATGGCGGAGCGGGCGCTGTCCTTCGTCAGCGTAGTGGCCAGCGGCGGCAGTTCGGCGAAGCTTTCCTCCAGCGTCTGCCAACCGTCGTCGAAGGCCTCGGTGGCCAGCCGGTCGAAGCGCACCGCCGGGTTGGTGGTGGCGCCACGTCCCTTGCGCACGCCCTCCAGCAGCGTGGAGGCAGCGGCGCGGATGCTGCCCTCCGGCATGCTCGGTTCCCCTTCCGTTCGGCTGGACTCTGGTCGCGGCGGCGCGGCAAAGTCAAGAACATCTCCAGAACGGAACCCTCGGTGCCGCTGCGCGACATCGCCATCGTCATCCCCACGCTGAACGCAGCACGCAGCCTGCCCGGCACGCTGACGGCGCTCGGCGGGGTGTCGGTGGTGGTGGCGGATGGCGGCAGCACCGACGGGACACCCGAACTGGCGACGCGACTCGGCGCGGCGGTGACGACGGCGCCGCGTGGGCGAGGTCCGCAACTCGCTGCCGGCGCCGCCGCGGCAGACGCGTCCTGGCTGCTGTTCCTGCACGCCGATACGCGACTCGGCGAGGGCTGGCACGAGGCCGTGTCCGCCTTCCTGGCCTCTCCGGACGCAGAGCGCCGCGCCGCGCATTTCCGCTTCGCGCTGGATGAAGCCAGCCCCCCGGCCCGCCGTCTGACGCGCGCCGTCGCCTGGCGCTGTCGCGCCCTCGGCCTGCCCTATGGCGACCAGGGCCTGCTGATCCATCGCGATCTCTACGCCGCGCTAGGCGGCCACCCGCCCTGGCCCCTTTTCGAGGATGTGGCATTGGTGCGCGCCCTGGGCCGGCGCCGGCTGGCCGCTCTCCCTGCCGATGCCATCACCTCGGCCGCGCGCTGGCGGCGCGATGGCTGGCTGTTCCGCTCGGCACGCAACCTTCTCTGCCTTGGCCTGTATTTCGCTGGCCTTCCACCACGCCTGATCGCGAGGCTCTATGCATAGGGACACGGTTCTCATCTTCGCCCGCGCGCCTCGGCTCGGTGCGGTGAAGCGCCGTCTGGCACGCGGCATTGGCGCCATGGCGGCGCTGCGCTTCTACCGGGCGCAGCTCGCGGCGGTGGCGCGTGCGGTGGTGCGGGGCGCCCGCTGGGACGTCCGGCTGGCCATCACGCCGCCCAGCGCCCGCGCCCGCTGGCCGCTCGGCTTGCCCTGGCTTCCGCAGGGCCTTGGCGACCTCGGCGCGCGGCTCGACCGCACCACGCGCGCGCATCGCGGCCGGGTGGTGGTGATCGGCAGCGACATCCCCGGCATCACCGCCGAGGACATCGGCGCCGCCTTCCGCGCGCTGGGCCGGGCGGACGCCGTCTTCGGGCCGGCGGAGGATGGTGGCTATTGGCTGGTCGGCCTTTCCCCGCGCCGCCCGGCACGGCCCTTCGCGCAGGTGCGCTGGTCCACCGAGCACGCGCTGGCCGACACTCTGGCCAATTTCGTCGGCCGGCGCATCGCCCTGCTGCGCACGCTGCGCGACGTGGATACGGCGGAAGACCTGGCGGCCCTGGCAGCAGCGCCGCGCGCCCTCGCCGGGCTGCCGCGGCTGCGGGTGAGCAGGCCGGCGGGGAAGAAAGACGCGCGGAAGACACAGCGGAAACGCGGGCGGGGGTGAAACAAGGCTGGGGGAATGAATTCCCCCAGGCCCCCTTCTTTTCTTCGAGTTTCCGGCGCTTGCAGCCAGCGCCGTCCCAACTGACAAAAAGAAGATGGGGGTTCGGGGGAATTCTTTCCCCCGATCTTTTTCCTCATTCTCCTTCCGCGCTCCATTCGAAAGCCTTGCCAAGCGCCAGCCGCCCAGAGGGCGTCACGCTGACGGCGCGCGTACCCTCGATGCGGCGCATCCAACCGCGGGCGAAGCAATGCCCGCATAGCGCCGCACCGAGCGTCCCTCCGATGTGCGGGCGCCGTTCGCTCCAATCCAGGCAGGGGCGGCAGAAGACGCGGCGGCCGGGGCGCACCACGACCGGCGCCAGATCCAGGCCCAGACCGCGCAGGAAGTCAGCGCCGGCCTCGGTGAGGGCCCCGCCATCGGGCGCAAACTCGATCTGGCCGCGCGCCACCATGCGGTCGGCCATGGCGACGGCGATCCGGCCGGCGAGATGGTCGTAGCAGGTGCGGGCCTGGCGCAGCGCCTGGTCGCGCGGGCCAACCACCGCCGGCGCCCGGCGCGGCCGGCCTGTCCCTCCCGCCGCCACGGCCATGATGCCTTCCAGCATCTGCGCCACCGCCGGCGTGGCCAGCCGGTGGTAGCGGTGGCGCCCCTGGCGCTCCACCGCGAGCAGCCCGGCCTCCGTCAGCCGCGCCAGATGCCCGCTGGCCGTCTGCGGCGCAATGCCCGCCGTCCGGGCGAGTTCGGTTGCCGTCAGGGCCCGGCCATCCATCAGCGCCGCGAGCATGTTGGCGCGGGCGGGGTCGCCCATGAGAGCGGCCGTTTCGGCGAAGGCGGCGGTGCTGAGCATGGCATGGCCTTTCCGGGTGAGCCCGCATCCTAGCCGCCTCAGCGTCAGGATGCTTCGGGCATGGCCGAAGCATCGGGCACCCCGGACGAGCCAGCTTACCGCCGAGCCTTCGCGGAGAGCGCCATGATCATCCTACCACTCGCCCTCGGTTGCCTTACGCGGCAGCCACCCGCCGCACCGCCGCTTGGCCCGGCCGGTGAAAGCGCCTGGGGATGTGCACTGCGCTGGATGGCCGATCGGCGCCGCCTCGGGGAGATGGATGAGCGCCTGCTATGCGATATCGGGCTGACGCGTGCGGACCTTGCCCGGGGCCTTCCCTTCCGGCGGTCGTCCGCTGGCGGGGATGCTCAGGTGATTCCAGGCCGCGACAGCGCCCGGGTGCGGGCGTGAGCGCAGCGGCGCCTCGGGCCGGGGGCGGAGTCGCCCACCGTCTCAGACTCCGACGCGCTCGGCCGCCCCGCGCAGGAAGCCGCCGAGCGCCGCGTGGAACTCCGGCTCGTCCAGCAGGAAGGCATCGTGCCCCTTGTCCGAGGCGATCTCGACGAAGGAGACATTGGCCGCGGCGGCGTTCAGCGCCCGCACCAGGGCACGGCTCTCGCTGGTGGGGAAGAGCCAGTCGGAGCTGAAGCTGGCCACGAAGAAGCGCGTCCGCGTGCCCCGGAAGGCCGCCGCGAGGTCGCCGCCATGCTCCTCGGCCAGGTCGAAATAATCCATGGCGCGGGTGATGGTGAGATAGGAGTTGGCATCGAAGCGGCGGACGAAGGTGCTGCCCTGGTGGCGGAGATAGCTCTCCACCTCGAAGACGTCCTCCAGGAAGGTCAGCGCCGAGGCGCCGCGCAGGCGGCGGCCGAACTTGCGGTTCAGCGCCTGCTCGGAGAGGTAGGTGATATGCGCCACCATGCGCGCCACCGAGAGGCCCTTGGCCGGGATCAGCTCCGGTACTTCCCAATAGCGGCCGCCGCGCCAGTCCGGGTCGGCATGGATCGCCGCGCGGCCGACCTCATGGAAGGCGATGTTCTGCGCGCTGTGATAGCTGGCCGTGGCGATGGGCGCGGCCGCATGCACCATGTCCGGGTAGGTCGCGGCCCATTCCAGCACCTGCATGCCGCCCATCGAGCCGCCCACCACCGCCAGCAGCCGCGCGATGCCGAAATGCTCCACCAGCTTGCACTGTGCCCGGACCATGTCGCGGATGGTGATGCTGGGGAAATCAGTGCCCCAGGGGCGGGTCTCGCCGGTGCTGTCGGTCATCAGCGAGCGCGGGCCGGTCGAGCCCATGCAGCCGCCCAGCACATTGGCGCAGATGACGAAGAAGCGGTCGGTGTCGATCGGCTTGCCGGGGCCGACGATGGCCTCCCACCAGCCGGGCTTACCGGTGAGGGGATGGCGTTCGGCGAGATACTGGTCACCGGTGAGCGCGTGGCAGACCAGCACGGCATTGCTACGCGCGGCGTTGAGCCGGCCATAGGTGCGGTAGGCCACGTCGAGCGGGGCGACCACGGCACCGCAATCTAGCGCCAGCCCCTCAGGGAAGCGGACATGCTGGTGCTCGACCTCTGGCTGGAGGGCCGGCACGGTCGGGGGGGGCGGGGCCTCGTTCATCGCCCGCCGATCAATAGGAGCGGCCGGGCCGCAGGTCCACCATCCGCTGATGGCTTGGCGGCATGGCTGCGCCGCTCTATTGCTGACCTGCCGCCATGCCCGATCAGACCCCACCCGACCTGGCCTCCCTGCGCGCCGAGATCGACCGGATCGACGACGCTCTGCACGACCTGTTGATGCGCCGGTCCGACATCGTTGGGCATATGGCGGCCAGCCGGGTGAAGGCCGGCGCGCCCAGCTTCCGCCCGGGCCGGGAGGCGCAGATCCTGCGCCGCCTGCTGGCCCGCAACCAGGGCGCCATGGCGCGCGGCACGGTAGTACGGCTGTGGCGGGAAATCATCGCCGCCTCGCTGGCGCAGCAGAGTGCCTTCAGCGTTGCCGTTGCAGGAGAGGCGGGCACCGACTCGCCCCTCGCCCGGCTGGCCCGCGCGCATTTCGGCCTGCCAACCCCGCTGAAGCTGCACGCCACGCCGTCCCGGGTGCTGGCCAGCGTCGCCGCGGGCGAGGCGGCCGTCGCCGTGCTGCCGGCGCCCCGGGAGGACGAGCGGGCCGAAGCGGCCTGGTGGACGCAGATGGAGCCTTCGCGCCTGCGCGTCGTACTTGCCCTGCCCTTCCTGGCGCCGCGCGGCAGTGGCGGCGCGGAGGCCTATGCCGTGGCGCCGCTGCCACCGGAGCCCACGGGGCGCGACTGCAGCCTGCTGCGCCTGGAGCTGGAGCCGGAGCATTCCCGTGCCCGCATCCTCGCCGCGCTGACCGCCGCCGGTCTGGCGCCGCGTTGGCTGTTGCGCCGCGACGTCTCCACCCCCATGGCCTTGGCCGAGGTGGAGGGCTTCCTCACGGAAGACGACCCGCGCCTCGCGGCCCTGCCCTTCCCCCGCATGCAGATCCTCGGCGCCTATGCCGAACCCGAGCCGGAAGAATAAGCCGATGACCGTGCAGCCGCGCCCCTCCATCCTGTCGATCGAACCCTATGTCGGCGGCGAGTCGAAGATCCCCGGGGTGAACCGGATCATCAAGCTCTCCTCCAACGAAGGCGCCTTCGGCCCGCCTCCAGCGGCGATCGCGGCGATCACCGAGGCGGCGCAGGAAGCGCACCGCTACCCCGATGGCGGCGCCACGGCGCTGCGCAACGCGCTTGGCAAGCGCTGGGGCCTGGATCCGGAGCGCATCGTCTGCGGCAACGGCTCGGACGAGCTGATCTCCCATCTCTGCCTGGCCTATGGCGGCGAGGGGACAGAGATCATCATGTCCGCCTATGGCTTCCTGATGTACGACATCGCCGGCCGCTATGCCGGCAGCCGCGTCATCAAGGTGCCCGAGAAGAACATGCTGGCCGATATCGACGGCATGCTCGCCGCCGTCGGCCCGCGCACCCGCATCGTCTTCCTGGCCAATCCGAACAACCCGACCGGCGCGCTGCTGCCCACCACCGAGGTCGCCCGCCTGCGCGCCGGCCTGCGGGACGACATCCTGCTGGTGCTGGACAGCGCCTATGCCGAATACGTCACCGAGCCCGACTACGACGCCGGCGCCAAGCTGGTGGATGCCGCGCCCAGCACCATCATGCTGCGCACCTTCAGCAAGATCTTCGGCCTGGGGGGCATGCGCATCGGCTGGGGCTACGCGGCGCCCGAGATCATCGACACGCTGAACCGTGTGCGCGGGCCCTTCAACGTCGCCGCCGCCTCGCAGGCCGCCGCCACCGCTGCCCTCTCCGAGCCGGGCTGGGTGGAGAAGTGCGTCGCGCACAACAGCGAATGGCGCGCCCGCATGGCCGGCGCGCTCGAGGCGGCCGGCCTCAAGGTCTGGCCGAGCCACACCAACTTCCTGCTGGTGGACTTCGGCACGCCTGGCGGCGCCAAGACGGCCGATGCGAAGCTGAAGTCGCGCGGCCTGATCGTGCGCGCCATGGGCGGCTATGGCCTGCCGGCCTGCCTGCGCATCACCATCGGCACCGCCGAGGAATGCCAGATGGTGACCGACGCGCTCACCGCCCCTCCGGCCCATGGCTGAGCCAATCTTCAATCGGCTCTGCCTGATCGGCCTGGGGCTGATCGGCTCCTCCATCGCGCGCCTGGCACGGGAGCGCGGCGACATCGCCCGCACCCTCGTCGCCTGCGACACCGGCGTGGGCGTGGCGGCGCGCGTGAAGGAACTCGATCTCGCCGATGTGGTGGAGGTGGAGGCCGCGCGCGCCGTCGAAGGCTGCGACGGCGTCATCCTCTGCACCCCGGTCGGCACCTTCGGGCGCGTCATGGCGCAGATCGCGCCGAACCTCGCCCCCGGCACGGTGCTGAGCGATGTCGGCTCCACCAAGGGCTCGGTGCTGCGCGACCTGCTGCCGCTGCTGCCCGAGGGTGTGCATCTGGTGCCCGGCCACCCCATGGCGGGCACCGAGTATTCCGGCCCCGATGCCGGTTTCGCCACGCTGTTCCAGGGCCGCTACACCATCCTGACCCCGCTGGAAGGCACCGACCCGGCGGCGGTGGAGAAAATCGCCGAGCTCTGGCGCCGCGCCGGAGCGATGATCGAGACGATGGACGCGGCCACCCATGACAAGGTGGTGGCCATCGTCTCCCACCTGCCGCACCTGATCGCCTTCACCATCTGCTCGACCGCCGACGACCTGGCGCAGGAAACCCGCGAGCAGGTGCTGAAATTCGCCGCCTCCGGCTTCCGCGACTTCACCCGAATCGCCGCCAGCGACGTGGACATGTGGCGCGACGTCTTCCTCAACAACCGCGAGGCACTGCTGGAAATGCTGGCGCGATTCTCGGAGGACGCCCACGCCCTCGGCCGCGCCGTGCGCTGGGGGGAGGCGGAGTTCATCGAGGACCGCATCCGCCGCGGTCGCAAGATCCGCCACGGGCTGATCGAGCGGAAACAGGCCTGAAGGCTGGCCAAAGGGGGCTCCGCCCCCTCTGGACACCCCCGCTGGGGTGGCCGTGCCACCCCAGACCCCGCCATTCCCGGCCGCTTTCGCCTGGGCACGCCGGCGGGCCATGCCCTCCGGCGACTGCGACCGCAGCCCGTGCCGCCTTTCTGATTTTTTAATGCTCCTCCCCCCAGCGGGAGGATTCTGGGGAGGGCGGTGCCCTCCCCGGCCTTCACCCCGCGAGATGATCCAGCAGCCGGCGCGCCTGCGGCGCCAGCGTGGCATCCACCCGCGTGCAGAGCAGCAGGCGGCGCACTGCCCAGGGTTCCGCCAATCGTCGGATGACAAGGCTGCGGCGGTGCCGCCGCGCAGCACTCTCCGGCAGGATGGCGACTCCCACCCCGGCGGCCACCATGCGGCAGGCAGCGTCGAAGCTGGGAGCATGGGCACGCATCCTGAGCCGGCCACCGGCCCGCGCCGCCTGTGCCAGAAGGTGGGCCTGCAATGCGCTCGCGGTGCCGAGGCCGACGAACGCCGCTTCCAGGGCCTCCGTCAGACGCAGGGCGGGCCCGGCAGCGAGCGGATGCCCGCGTGGTGCCACCAGTACCAGCCGGTCGGTGCGGAAGGGCGTGCCGTGCAGGTCGGTCCGCCCTTCCAGGGCCCAAGCGGCGGCGATGCCCAGTTCGGCGGTGCCCGTGGCTACGGCCTCGAGCACGGCGTGGCTCGGCTTCTCCTCCGGCTCCACGTCGATCAGCGGATGGGCGGCCAGGAAGCCCGGCAGCGCCTCCGGCAGGAACTCGGCGCATGCGGCGCCATTGGCTGGCAGGCGCACCAGCCCGCGCACGCCACCGGCATGGTCTGCCATCTCGGCCTGCAGCCGCGCCAACTGGGCCTGCATGGCGCGGGCGTGGTGCAGCAGCGCCAGCCCCGCCGGAGTGGGCCGTACCCCGCGGCGACCGCGCTCCAGCAGCGTCACCCCCGCGCTGGCTTCCAGGCCGCGGATGCGGGCGCTCGCCGCCGCCAGCGCCAGGTGCACCCGCGCCGCGCCCGCGGTGATGCTGCCCGCCTCCACCGTGGCGAGGAACAGCCGCAGGTCCGTCAGATCCAGGTGCATGCCGGGTGCCTTCGTCCAGGGCGAAGCCAGCCTCGCCCAATGCCGCATTGTGCCGCTGGCACCGGCGCCGGCAAGCTGCGCGCCATGCAAAGCGATCTCATGACGGTGCTGACGGTGACCGGCGTGTTTCTCCTGGCCGGGCTGGTGAAGGGGGTGGTCGGTCTCGGCCTGCCCACCATCGCCATGGGCCTGCTCGGGCTTTTCCTGCCGCCTGCCCAGGCGGCGGCGCTGCTGGTGGTGCCTTCGCTGCTGACGAATCTCTGGCAGGCCGCCTGGGGCGGGTCGCTGCTGCCGCTGCTGCGGCGGCTGGCGCCCCTGCTCCTCGGCATCCTGGGCGGTGCCGCGCTCGGCGCGATGACGGGGCTGGGCCTCGGCGCCGGCGGGGTGGAGACGGCCCGGTGGGGGCTGGGCGTGGCCCTGCTGCTCTACGGCGCCCTTGGGCTGAGCGAGCGGCGCCTGGCGCTGCCGGCGCAGGCGGCAGGCTGGGTCGGAGCGGCCACCGGCGTGGCGACGGGCCTCGTCACCGCCGCCACGGGCGTCTTCGTGCTGCCGGCCGTGCCCTATCTGCAGGCACTGGGGCTGGAGCGGAAGGCCTTGCTGCAAGCCATGGGTCTGTCCTTCTCCACCTCAACCCTGGCCCTGGCGGGGACGCTCTCAGGGCATGCGGCGCTGGGCGGGGCGGAGCTCGGCGCCTCGATCCTCACTCTGGTGCCGGCACTGCTCGGAATGGGCCTGGGGCAGCGGCTCCGGCTGCCGCCCGCACTGTTCCGGCGGGTTTTCTTCGTGACGCTGCTGGCGCTGGGCACGCATCTGGTCTGGGCGGCAAGCCGCTGAAGCGAAAAAAGGCCGGGGGAAGGAACTCCCCCAGACCCCCATCTTTTTCCTTCGAGTTCTTTAGGCCACCAGGCGGATGTGTCGGCCTTCCATGGCCTCCACGCGCAGCACGCCGATGATCTGGCCGAGATTGCCGGCAACAAGGTGCAGCATCTCCACCGGCATGGCGTCGAGCGCGATCTCGGCCCGCAACAGCGTGCCCTCGCGCTGGGCGCGGACGCGGTCGGGCGTCAGGTCGCGCTTGGCGAAGGGCTCCAGCACGCGGGAGAGGAAACCAGGGGAAGCTTCGGCGACAACGGTGAAACGGGCGGCCGTCAGGGCAACGGGACAGTCAGACATCGGAAAAGGTTCCGGATCGAGCGGTGTGGGAACAGGTTGCGCGGGGTTACCCCGGCCGCTGCCCCCCGCAAGGCGCTCAGGCGGCCGGGCCGCTAATAATGATCCGGAAGGTCCGAATGCGGTCCATGGCAGAAAGGATAGGCGCTTCGCCGACATGAGACAAGCCGTCCTGATATCTCACCCCTGCGTCTGCTCGGCCGGAACGGCCGGCTGCGGCAGGCTGAAATACTGGACCTGCTGCCGGTGCGCCGGGATCTCGATGCCCAGTTCGTCGAAGCGCTGGCGGATGCGCCGGTTCATCTCGCGCTTCACGTCCCAGCGCTTGATCGGCTCGGTCTTGACCCGCACCCGCACGACCGGACCGTTGGTCTGCAGACTGTCCACCCCTAGCACCTCCAGGTCGTCGCGGATGGCGGAGCTCCAGCGCGCCTCGCCGCGCATCTCCTGGCAGAGGCCCTGCAGCACCTCGACGACGCGGTCGGTGCTCTCGCGGTAGCTCACCTGCACGTCGAGCACCGCGAAGGAGAAGTCGCGCGTCATGTTGGTAACGCTGGTGACGGTGCTGAAGGGGATAATGTGCACGCTGCCATCCAGGTCGCGCAGCTTGATCGAGCGGATGGAAAGCTGCTCCACCACGCCCGCCTTGCCGCCCAGGTTGACCACGTCGCCCACCGCCATGGCGTCCTCGAACAGCAGGAAGACGCCGGTGATGACGTCCTGCACCAGCTTCTGCGAGCCGAAACCGAGCGCCAGGCCGACCACGCCGGCGCCGGCCAGCAGCGGCGCGACATTGACGCCGATCTGCGTCAGCAGGTTGAAGCCGACGAAAAGCAGGATGACCACCAGCAGGCTGGTGCGCAGCATCGGCAGCAGGGTGCGGACGCGGGCGCTGCGGGCCGCCTCCGCATCGCGCGAAAGGCGATCGAGATGCCGCTGCAGGGCGGCATTGGCGGCCTCCCATACCACCACGGCGACCACCACGGTCAGGGCGAAGGAGAGGCCGGTGCCGATCACTTGGCTGCCCAGTTCGCCGGGTGCGAACCAGGCGAAGGAGCGGACCCCCCAGACCTCCAGCAACACCAGCGTCGTCAGTACCGTGAGCGTGGCAGAGACGGCGCCCTTCAGGACGGGCAGGTAACGGTTGGCGCGCATCTCCAGCCCGGGATACCGGTGGGCCAGCTCGGGACCGATGCGGAAGCTGCCGGCCAGCACGCGGCGCAGCCCCATGTCCAGCGCCTTGGCCACGGCCAGCACCACCAGGGTGAGTAGGCTGGCGCGCAGCAGCCGCGTGAAGCCTTCCTCGATCTGCAGCGCCCAGACGCCCCAGAGCGCCAGCAGGTAGAGGATGGCCAGCATATGCCAGACCTCGGCCAGCCAGTCGCGGAAGCGGCGCAGTGCGGCCCGGGCGCGGTGCGGTACATCGCCGGACTTCAACGGCGGCGCGCGCAGCAGCTGCGCCACCGCCACCCTGTTCTGCAGCACGATGATGCCGCAGAAGAAGGAGACGATCAGCAGCACCAGCCGAAGGATGGCGTCATAGGCGCCCCAGGGAAGGCCGAACAGCAGCCCCGCCTCGGCCACCGCATAGCCGCCGACCAGCACCACTGTCATCCGGCCGAGCCAGAGCGTGACATAGGCCGCCGTCAGGTCGGACCAGGGCACCAGCCGCAGGGCGCGCGAGGCCGGCGAGAGGAGCATGCGGCTCACCGCCATGATCAACCGGCAGGCGAGATAGGCATTGTTGGCCGTCAGCAACACCAGCTCGGTGGTCGGCAGCGGACGCACCGCGCCGATCAGCCCGTAGGAGACGATGCCGAAGGCGGCGACCGGAAGCAGATCGAGCACCAGCCGGCCCAGCACCAGCGGCACCCGCCGCAGCCAGCGCCAGCCCTGCCCCGCGCCCGGCGCCATCCGGTCCAGCTGCTCGCGCTGTCGGGCCAGGGTGCGCTGCACCACCCACTCGGCCCAGACGCCGAGGCCGAACAGCAGGGCCAGCTTCCAGGAGGCGTCGAACACGCGCGCCTGGGTCACCGGGTCGCGCGCCAGCGAGGAGAACCAGGACAGCAGCCCTGGCAGGTCGGTGACGGCCTGCGCCGCCGTGACGGTCTGCTCGGAAAGCCAAGCGAGGCGATGGGAGGCGCCGATCAGGATCTGCCCGCCCAGGGTATTGGGCGCGAGCAGAGGTGCCTCCGGCGTGGCGGGCGCCCCTTCGGCGCTGGCCGGCGCGCCAGCGGGTGGACTGGCGGGCGCCGCACCATTGGCCGGGCTGGCCGGGGCCGCCGCAGGGGCCGCCGTGGAGGGCGGCATCTGGGCCTCGGCGGCGGAAAGCGCCTCCAGGGTGCGCATGAGGTCCGCCCGCCGGCCCTCGTCGCGCAGCAGGCCGAGCAGGCGTTGCGCCTCCGCCGGCCGCAGGGACGCGGAGGGCGGGGCGGCGGTGTTGGAGGGGACAGCGGGAGGCTGAGCGAATGCCGGCAGGGCGAGGCCGCAGAGCAGCAGCAGAGCGGGCAGGAGGCGCATGGGGCGGAGGCGAAGCCGATACGGCGCGTCAGGTCAAGCCTTGTCACGGAGGCGACGCTTGCACGGCGGCGAAACGACGCTATGTGGCCGGGATGCAGACCTTCCTCTCGATCCTGCTCGGCATTGCCATGCTCGCCACCTTCGGCGTCATGATGGCGGGCGTGGTGGGCACGGTGCGGGGCGGGGCCAACGGCGCCCGCTCCAACAGGCTGATGCGCTGGCGCATTGGGCTGCAGGGCCTCTCGATCCTGCTGTTCCTGGCGCTGATGCTCAGCATGGGGCGCTGAACCGGGCGGCTTCCCTGCGGCGGTCACCTTGCCTCGGGTGATCCTGGCGCATAGGCTTTGCACTGCAACAGCGCCAAGACCGCCCCGCAAGGGGCGGCGGCATGCCCGTCGCGTCGCCCGCCCCGGGCGGCGCCGGCCGGCATGACCTTCGGAAACCCAGGTTGGAACAGGCAGGACACGGCCCGGCGATGAAGCTCCTCGTACCCATCAAGCGGGTGGTCGATTACAACGTGAAGGTCCGCGTCAAGGCGGACGGCACGGGCGTCGAGACGGCGAACGTCAAGATGTCGATGAACCCCTTCGACGAGATCGCCGTCGAGGAAGCGGTGCGGCTGAAGGAGAAAGGGGTGGCGACCGAGATCGTTGCCGTCTCCATCGGCCCGGCTCAGGCGCAGGAGCAGATCCGCACCGCGCTGGCCATGGGCGCCGATCGCGGCATCCTGGTCGAGGCCGAGGGCACCGAGCCGCTGGCGGTCGCCAAGCTGCTGAAGGCGCTGGTCCAGCGCGAGAGCCCCGAGCTGGTCATCATGGGCAAGCAGGCGATCGACGACGACATGAACGCCACCGGCCAGATGCTGGCGGCGCTGCTCGGCTGGAGCCAGGGCACCTTCGCCAGCAAGGTCGAGCTGGCTGACGGCCAGGCCAAGGTGACGCGCGAGGTGGATGGCGGCCTGGAGACGGTCAACCTGAAGCTGCCGGCCATCGTCACCACCGACCTGCGCCTCAACGAGCCGCGCTACGCCTCGCTGCCCAACATCATGAAGGCGCGCAAGAAGCCGATCGAGACGCTGAAGCCGGGCGATCTCGGCGTGGACGTCACCCCGCGCCTGACCACGCTCAAGGTCGAGGATCCGCCGAAGCGCCAGGCCGGCGTCAAGGTCGGCTCGGTGGCCGAGCTGGTGGACAAGCTGCGCAATGAAGCGAAGGTGATCTGACCATGGCCGTTCTCGTTCTCGCCGACCGCAGCGGCACCACCGTCAGCAACCCGACCCGCAGCGCCGTTGCCGCGGCCTCGCAGATCGACAGCGACGTCCATGTCCTGGTGCTGGGCGATGCCGCGGCCGCTCAGGCGGCGGCCAAGCTGCCCGGCGTCAGCAAGGTGATCCAGGCCGACGGCCCCGCCTATGAGCATGGCCTGGCCGAGCCCGCGGCCGCCCTGCTGGTGGCGTTGGCGCCGGACTACACGCACCTGCTGGCCCCCGGCAGCGCTATGGGCAAGAACATCATGCCCCGCGTCGCCGCCCTGCTCGACGTGCAGATCATCTCCGACATTTCCGGCGTCGAGAGCCCCGACACCTTCCGTCGCTTCATCTATGCGGGCAACGCGCTGGCCACGGTGAAGACCTCGGATGCCAAGAAGGTGCTGACCGTCCGCGCCGCCTCCTTCGACCCGGTGCCGGCCGAGGGCGGCAGTGCCACAGTCGAGCCGGCGCCCGCCGCCGAGGATCCGGGCCTCTCTTCCTTCGTCGGCGCGCAGATCGCGCAGAGCGAGCGGCCGGAACTGACCGCCGCGCGCGTCGTCATCTCCGGCGGCCGCGCCATGGGCTCGGCGGAGAACTTCGCCATCCTCGACAAGGTGGCCGACAAGCTCGGCGCCGCTGTCGGCGCCTCCCGCGCCGCCGTGGATGCCGGCTATGCGCCGAACGACCATCAGGTCGGCCAGACCGGCAAGATCGTCGCGCCGGAGCTGTACATCGCCGTCGGCATCTCGGGCGCCATCCAGCACCTCGCGGGCATGAAGGACAGCAAGGTGATCGTCGCCATCAACAAGGACGAGGAGGCGCCGATCTTCCAGGTGGCCGATTACGGCCTGGTGGGCGACCTCTTCACCATCATCCCGGAATTGGAAAAGGAACTGGACTGAGCCATGGCGATGGGCATCCCCGAGATCGCCTCCGTCGGCGTCATCGGCGCCGGCCAGATGGGCAATGGTATCGCCCATGTGGCTGCGCTGGCCGGGCTGTCCGTCGCGCTGGTGGACGTGAAGGCCGAGGCGCTGGAGAAGGCGCTGGCGACCATGGCGAAGAACATGGACCGCCAAGTGGCCAAGGGCGCCCTCACCGCCGAGGCCAAGGCCGCGGCGCTGGGGCGCATCCGCACCGGCACCGAGATGGCGATCCTCGGCGAGAGCGACATCGTCATCGAGGCCGCGAGCGAGCGCGAGGAGCTCAAGCTCTCCATCTTCAAGGCGGTCTGCCCGCTGCTGAAGAAAGAGGCCATCCTCGCCTCCAACACCTCCTCGATCCCGATCACCCGCCTCGCCGCCGCCACCGACCGGCCGGAGCGCGTCATCGGCATGCACTTCATGAACCCGGTGCCGGTCATGAAGCTGGTCGAGGTCATCCGCGGCATCGCCACCGATGAGCCGACCTTCGATGCCGTCCTGGCGCTGGCCGGCAAGCTCGGCAAGGTCACGGCGGTGTCGCAGGACTACCCGGCCTTCATCGTCAACCGCGTCCTGATCCCGATGATCAACGAGGCGGTGCAAACGCTGCAGGAAGGGGTGGGCAATGTCCGCTCTATCGACACGGCGCTGAAGCTCGGCGCTAACCATCCGATGGGGCCGCTGGAACTGGCGGACTTCATCGGACTCGATACCTGCCTCGCCATCATGCGCGTGCTGCACGAGGGCATGGGCGACAGCAAGTATCGCCCCTCGCCCCTGCTGGTGAAGTATGTCGAGGCCGGCTGGCTCGGGCGGAAGACCGGGCGCGGCTTCTATGACTATTCGCAGGACCCGCCAAAAGCGACACGCTGACGGCAAGGGCCAGGGGCGCTGCCCCCATCGGCCCCTTGGGACCCCGCTGGGGGATCGTTATCCCCCCAGACCCCGCCATCAGGGCGGCATCCGTAAAAAGACAATCGGGAAGGTCATGGTTCGGGGCCTGGGCGGCCATGCGCGCCCAGGCCCGTGACGCGGCGGCGGGCCGGGGAACCATCCGCCGGCGCAGGTGTTGCTGCCATCAGCAGGTTTCGTGATCCCCCTGCGCGGGCGACTGCGAGGGCATCCGTCGACCTGGGGCGAAGCGGATCGCTTTCGTTCTGTACAGCGGAGGGCGCGCGAGATGAGAGCCTTGGTCTGGCACGGCAAGCAGGACATCCGGTGCGACAGGGTGTCGGACCCTGAGATCGAGGACCCGCGCGACGCCATCATCAAGGTGACGAGTTGCGCCATCTGCGGCTCGGACCTCCACCTCTTCCACAACTTCATCCCGGCCATGCTGCCCGGCGACATCATGGGCCACGAGGCCATGGGCGAGGTCGTCGAGGTGGGCTCGGCGGCGAAAAGCAAGCTCAAGAAGGGCGACCGCATCGTCGTGCCCTTCACCATCATCTGCGGCGAATGCGAGCAGTGCAGGCGCGGCAACTTCTCCGTCTGCGAGCGGACGAACCGCAAGAAGGAGCTCGCCGAGAAGGTCTTCGGCCACGCCACGGCCGGGCTCTTCGGCTACACGCATCTGACGGGCGGCTATCCCGGCGGACAGGCCGAATACCTTCGCGTGCCCTTCGCGGATGCCACCCACATCAAGGTCCCGGACAGCCTGACGGACGAGCAGGTGCTCTTCCTCAGCGACATCTTTCCCACCGGATGGCAGGCGGCGGCGCAGTGCGACATCGAGCCGACGGATACGGTGGCGATCTGGGGCTGCGGGCCGGTCGGGCAGATGGCGATCCGCAGCGCCATCCTGCTCGGGGCAAAGCAGGTGGTCGCCATCGACTGCATCCCGGAGCGCCTCTCGATGGCCGAGGCGGGGGGTGCCATCCCCATCAACTTCGAGCGGGAGAGCGTCATCGGGCGCCTCGATGACCTGACGGACGGAAAGGGCCCGGAAAAGTGCATCGACGCCGTCGGCATGGAATCGCATGTCACACCCAGCCTGCCCGATACGCTGCTGGACCGCGCCAAACAGGCGATGCTGCTGGAGAGTGATCGCCCACATGTCCTGCGGGAGATGATCTATGTGTGCCGGCCGGCGGGCACCCTTTCCATTCCCGGCGTCTATAGCGGGCTGATCGACAAGGTTCCGATGGGGATGGCCATGAACAAGGGCCTGACCTTCCGCATGGGCCAGACGCATGTGAACCGCTGGACGGACGATCTGCTGCGCCGGATCGAGGAAGGGGAGATCGACCCGTCCTTCGTCATCACCCATACGGTGAGCCTCGAGGACGGGCCGGAAATGTACAAGGTGTTCCGCGACAAGCAGGACAGCTGCATCAAAGTCGTTCTCAAGCCCTGAGGTGGTCCCATGAACATGCTGGCGAGAGCCGCAGACATCACCCGCTCGCCGGGTGATCCGAGGGTGCAGTCCACCGGGCCTAGTTCGCTCGGCACGGCCGACCGTATGGCCCGTGCGCTGGGCTGGTTCAGCATCGGGCTTGGCGCGGCCGAGCTGCTCGGCGCCCGGCGCCTCGCGCGCGGGCTTGGCCTGGAAGGCTATGAGTGGCTGATCCGCGGCTATGGCGCGCGGGAGATCGCCTCCGGCGTCGCCTGCCTTTCGGCGAACCCGCTCCCCGGCATCACGAGCCGGATCGCGGGGGATGGTCTCGACATCCTGACGCTGCTCGCCGGGCTGCGCCAGGACGGCCCGAGGCGGGGCAACACCGAGCTTGCGCTGTTCGCCGTGGCCGGCGTCACCCTGCTGGATGTGCTCTGCTACCAGGAACTGAGCGCGCGGCATGCGCGCCCGCGCGGCCCGTCGCGTGACTACCGGGATCGCTCCGGCTTCCCGAAGGGCCTGGCCGCGGCCCGGGAGGCGGCGCGCAAGGCGCGGGAGACAGACCCGGCGCGCGTGACTGCCTGATGCCGGGGTCCGGGGTGGTTCAACCACCCCGGCGGGAGGGCTCCAGGGAGGGCGGTGCCCTCCCTGGCCGCTTACAGCAGCCCTTCCCTCCGGAAGCTGAAGTAGCGCCCGTTCCCGACGATCAGATGGTCATGCACCACCACGGCGAAGAAGGTCGCCGCCTGCTTGATCTCCTTTGTCATCTCGACATCCGCCCGACTCGGCGTCGGGTCGCCGCTGGGGTGGTTGTGCACCAGGATCAGCGCCGTGGCGTGCAGTTCCAGCGCCCGCTTCATCACCTCGCGCGGATAGACCGGGGTATGATTGACGGTGCCCTTGGCCTGGGGTTCGTCGGCGATCAGGCGGTTCTTGCTGTCGAGGAAGAGGATGCGGAACTGTTCGATCTTCTCGCGCGAGATCGCGGCGTTCAGATAGGTGATCAGCCGGTCCCAGTTGTTCAGCACCGGCGCTTCCATCACCTCCGCCCTGGCGAGGCGCAGCGCGGCGGCCTGGACGAGCTTGATGGCGGCGACGCTGTGTGGCCCGAGGCCGCGCGTCTCCAGCAGCACCTTCTGCGGCGCGGCCAGCACCCCGGCGAAGCTGCCGAACTGGTTAATGAGGGATTTCGCCAGCGGCTTGGTGTCGCCCTGCTTGAAGGCGAAGAAGAGCAGCATTTCCAGCAGCTCGTAATCGGCCAGGGCGTCGGGGCCGCGCTCCAGCAGCTTCTCGCGCATCCGGCCGCGATGGCCATGAGGGCCGGTGCTAACGAAAGGCGCCGGCACCGCTTCCGGCCGGACGGGGCCGAGATCCTCCATGGGCGCCGAATCGGGCAGAGAGGAGCCGGCGAGGGGCTCGAATCCAGCACGCAGGGGCCCTTCGGCGAAACCGGGTGGCGAAGCCGGGGAGGCCGGCGGTTCAGCCGCCCCGACTTCGGGCGCCGACGAGGAAGGCCGCGCCTTCCCCTGCGAGTCGAACATCCTGGAGAGCCACGCAGCCACAACACTCATCCGTTCTGAATAACGCCCTACTGGCGATATTCAGCACTATCACTTCAACCTATAGGTTCTTCAAGGCCCATGAGGGGCGTGGCGTTAGCCCCCGAAGCTGACCTTGGCATTCTCGCTGCTATCGGGCTTGCCGCTCACCACCGCCTGGGCATAGCCATAGGCGTAGCGCAGGTTGGAGGAGATGCCGTCCCAGTACTCGGCGCCTTCAACCGTCACGGCGATCAGCGCGACCTCGTCGCTCTCCGGCCCCTGCGGCAGCCAGCTGCGCAGCCCCTCAGTCCAGAGCTCCTTCTTCTTCGCCACCTCGGTCACCACCTTGCCGCGGCCGAAGAGGGAGACGTAGTCCTGGCTCCGGGTATCGGCATAGCCGAGCAGCACCCGCGAATCATGGGCCAGTTCGGTGATCTTCGGGCTGTCCTTGCGGGTGAAGAACCACAGGGTGTGGCCGTCCGGGTCCGGCTTCTGGGTGCGCATCGGGCGGCCTCGCAGGCGCCCCCGCTCGTCGATGGTGACAAAGGTCGCGGTGGCGATGCCGGAGATCATCTCCCGCACCTTCATCCGCATCTCGTCTTCGTTGCGATCGGTCGGCATGCTTGGCTCCGTGGCTGTCTGCCCGGATGAACCCGCCGCCTCGCCACGGGTTGCCGCCCGCCCGGCCCACCGGAAGGAGAGCCCAGCCCCCTCTCCCACCGCCGAGGATCAGGAGCCGAAGAGATAGGGCGGCATGGGCTGGGTCTTGTCCACCACGCCCTTCACGCCCGGCACCTGTTCGGCCAGCACCTTGAGGGCGCGCTGCACGGCGGGGCTGCGGCGGAAGCCATGCAGTTCCACCACGCTGTCACGCACATCCACCATGGTGTAGAAGGTGTCCGCCCAGGGCTCCCGCTTCATCGCCGCCAGCACGGCGCGGCGCAGCCGGTCGTCGGAATAGCTGCCCTCCTCCACCTGCGGCGCCACCAGGGCCCGCAGGAGGTCGGCACGGCTGACCAGCCCGCGCAGCTTGCCGTCCTGCACCACCACCACGCGGCGGATGTTGTGGGCCTCCATCGTCTCGACGATGGTGCTGACCTTGGTGTCCGGCGTGACGGTGATGACGTCGGTGGTCATCACCTCCGCGGCCGTGGTGCCGTGGCTGCAGGCATAGCGGTCGGCCAGCCGGTCCATATTTGCGAAGAGCTGGCGCAATATGCCCATCGATGACTTGTCGGCCCCTCCCAGGCGGCGGATCAGGTCGGCCTCGGTGACGATGCCCAGCAGGGCACCGTTCGGCCCCACCACCGGCACGGCGGAGATGCCGCGCTCCGCCAGCAGGTGAGCCACCGCCAGGAAGGGGGTTTCCGGAGGCACGGTTACGACATCGGGGGTCATGATGTCCTTGGCCGTCGGGATGGGCATAGGTCCGGCTCCTCTCCGCTGCGGACAGAGAATACGCCTATCCCGGTCGCGCCGCCTTGATCCGGATCAACCATCCCCGCCATCCGAGTGGCGCGACAAACCAGATGCTCACGGCGGCGTGATGTTCTAGGCTGCGCCGATGCGTCCTGCCCTGCTTGGCCTTCTCCTGCTGCTGCCCGGCTGTATTGGCCTGCCCGAGATCCCTGCCCTCTCCTCGCTCTGGGAGGCACCGCTTCCGGAGGCCGAGCCGGATCCGCCGCGCCTGACGGCGCATCCGCCGGGCGACATGCCGGCCCTCCGAGTTTCCTGGGGCAGCAGCCGAGCACTGGTCCTACTGATCCAGCAGAATGGCGAGAACCGCCTCTGGCGGAGCGGCGGCGGGCTGGTGGTGGCGACCGACGGTGCCCGCGTGGTGGCCACCGCCGGGCTGCGCGACTGGTTGGCCAGCACGCGACTGGACGGGCCGGACCCCTTGGACGATCCGCTGGTGCTGGTCGGGCAGCCCGCCGCCACCCTGCGGCGCGAGCTGGACCTGATGCGCGGCGACCGCTCGCCCGACAGCATGCGCTTCGGCGTGGCATTGAGCTGCCGCCTGACCGCCAGCCTGGAGGGCGCCGCGGTGCTGGTGCTGGAGCATTGCCGCCGCCGTGGCGGCGAGAGCTTCACCAACCGCTACTGGGCCGATCCCGACTCGGGCGGTATCTACCGCTCCGAGCAATGGGTCGGCGATGTCGGAATGATGCGGCTGGAAGTGGTCACGCCTCCCAGCTGAGACCGGCCCGCCGCATCCGCCCCGCCACATAGGCCAGCCAGAGAAGCTGCACCACCAGCGGCGGCAGGATGATCAGCGGCTTCACACCAGGCGAGAGGCGCAGGAAGAGCAGCGCCAGCGCCACATGAAAGGCGGCGAAACCCCAATGCGCCGCCGCTACCGCCCGGGTCGGCACACCGCTGCGCTGCGCCATCTGGTAAAGATGGCTGCGGTGCGGGGCGCTGAGCGGCTCGCCCATGACCGCCCGGCGCAGCAGGGTGAAGCCGGTGTCGAACAGCAGCGCGAACAGCAGCAGCGGCACCAGCAGGAAGGAGAGCTGCGCCGCGTCCAGCCGCGCCGCCGCGACGCCCAGCACGGCCAGCATGAAGCCGAGGAACTGGCTGCCGACATCACCCATGAAGATGCGGGCGGGGTGCAAATTGAAGGGCAGGAAGCCGAGCACGCCGCCGGCCAGAATCAGGCAGGCGGCGTAGATGAACCAGCCACCCTGCGTCTCCGCCACGAAGCCGAGCCCAAGGCAGGTGATCAGCACGGTGCCCCCGATCAGCCCATCCAGCCCGTCCATGAAATTCATCGCATTGGTGCAGGCGACGATCCAGAACACCGTCAGCACCGCGCCCAGCGGGCCCAGTTCGATGACGCCGACCCAGGGCAGCGCCAGGTGATCCACCACCAGCCCGCTGCCCACGGCGACCAGCGCCGCCAGGCCCTGCGCCGCCAGCTTCACCACGAAGCGGAAGTCGCGAATGTCGTCCAGCAGCGCCACCGCGGCGATCGCCACCGCGGCCAGGATGACGCCGATGAAGCGCCGCTCCGCCATGCGGGCGAAATCGGCGACATGATAGAGCACCAGCATTCCCAGGATGAAGGCGCAGACGATGCCGACGCCCCCGCCCTTCGGGGTGGGGCGGCTATGCGCCTTGCGGTGGTCGGGGTGGTCGAGGATCGGGAAGGCGATCATCAGCCGCACCAGCAGCGCGGAGAGCACCGCCAGCCCGGCCGCGAAGGTCAGGTGTTGCAGGAAGGCATAGGAGGTCATGAGAGAGGCCTGAGGAAAGGGATTGAGGGGGCTTTGCCCCCTCAAGCTCCCCCACCAGGAAACTGAGTTTCCTGGACCTTCCATTCGGGGGAGGTGCAGGAACCTCAGGTTCCTGCCGGGGGGTGTCCAGAGGGGGGCGGCGCCCCCCTTTGGCCGCGCTAGGTCACCCGCGCCTCCTCCAGGCTGGCGTAGATGTCACCGGAATTGGCGGAATCGGGCAGCACTTCCAGCCAGCGCGCCATGGTGCCGGCATGCACGGGGCCTTCCAGCACGAAGCGCATTTCCTCGCCGATGCAGGCATTGAAGCTGTAGTCGCCCAGATCCTCCAGCGCGCCGAGCGCGTCCAGCGCGACCTGCCGTTGCAGGGTGGTGAACTCGAAGGACAGGCTGCGCACCGGCTTCGACAGTCCGGCCAGCGCCGCGGCCTCGAAGCCCTCGATGTCGAGCTTGATGAAGGTCGGCATCCCATGCTCGCCGGCCAGCGCGTCCAGCGTCGTCACCGGCACGGCGATGGCGCCGTCCCAGACCTGCCCCTCCCATCCCGGCGCCGTTTCCGCCGCCGCCATGAAGGCCTCCGAGGCGGTGGCGACCGTCGGGTTGGCGCTGTTCAGGTGCAGCCGGCCCTGGCCCTGCTGGCTACCGATCAGCGCCGGCACGAGGGTGACGCCCTCGTCCCGCCCGAACAACCGGCGCAGCAGCCGGGCCAGGCGCGGCTGCGGCTCCACCGCGACGACGCGGGCGCCGATCCGGCGCAGGCTGGCCGTGCGGTCGCCGACATGGGCGCCGATGTCGAAGGCCAGATCTTCCGCTGTCACGAAGCGGCCGAGGAAGGCATCCAGCGCCTCGGCGCGGCCGGGGGCGTAGTAGGTGTGCAGCGAGCGGCCGATGGCGCGCGCATTCGGGGCAAGGCTCATGGACGGAACACCAGGGCTGCGCCGCCGGCTAGCTCGGGCGGCACCATGAGGCCCTCCGGCGCCTCCCGCAGCGGCAGGCCATCGAGCAGGCGGCGGACGGCGGCATTGCCATCCTCCGTCCGCACCGTGAATCCGGCCAGGAAGGGCAGCGTGGGCGCGGTGACGCCGGGCAGGACCGCGCCGAGCGCCTCCGCCGGCAGGATGCGCACCCGCCCGTGCGGCAGGGGCAGCGCATAGCCGCCCGCCGAATCCGGCTCCAGCGGCCGGCCGGTCAGGCGGGAGAGCGCGACAGCGCTGGTGGCGGGCTCCGGCGCGGCGAGCACCACGCTTTCCAGCGCCACGGCACGGTTCGGGTGCTCCATCCAGCGCTCCTGCCAGAGCAGTTCCGGCGTGTGGTGCTGGATGAGTTGCAGCCGGCCCTCCGGCGCGTCCGGCAACGGCAGGCGGGAGAAGCGGGCGCGCGGCCCCTCCGGCGCATCCACCGGTCGCTCCAGATGCGCGATACCCGGGATCTCCAGCCCGGCGCGGCGCAGCCGGGCCAGTTCGGCCTCCGCATCCGCCATGCCGAAGGCCAGGATATGCACCCCCACATAGCGGTCGAGGAAGCCACCCAGCCCGTTGTCGAAGCGCTGGGGCTCCAGGATCGCCAGCAGCTCCAGATAGCCCTCACGCAGCATGGCGCAGCGATTGCCGGTGGCCAGCAGTTCCACCGGCGCATCCGGGCCGCGCCGGCCGGATTGCCGGGCCACCGGCGTCAGCTGGAAGCCCAGCCGCTCATAGGCTGCCCAGAGCGCCGGCCCATCCCGCGTGCCGAGGCCGACATGGTCCAGGCTGGCGGCCCCGCTGGCGACCCCACTGGCGCCGCCGCTCACGGGTTCGGCTCGTATTTCGGCAGGCGCCACGCCGCGGGCTCGGCCGCCGCCTCATCGTACCAGCGCCGCAGCAGCGGATGGTCACGCACCGCCTCCACATAGGCGCGGCTGGTCTCGGAGATCTCCGGTTCCCAGGTGAGGAAGCGGCAGGCCACGGGAGCGAACATCGCATCCGCCGCGCCGAAGCCGGTGCCGAACAGGAAGGGACCGCCGGATTCCAGCAGCGCCTCGCGCCAGATCGCCTCGATGCGGGCGATGTCGGCCAGCGCCTCCGGAGTGCGGCCCTGGCCGGGGAAGCGGTTCAGAATGGTCATCGGCATGGCCATGCGCAGGCCACGGAAACCGGCATGCATCTCGGCCGCGATGCTGCGGGCATGGGCACGCGCCGCCGGGTCCTCGGGCCAGAGGGAGGGGGCGAGCTCGGCGCAGTACTCGATGATGGACAGGCTCTCCCAGACGCGGGCGCCGCGATGCTCCAGATAGGGCACCGTGCCGGAAGGGGTCGCGTCCTTGACGGCGGGCGTGGAGCCCCCGGCGAGCGGAATCACCACCTCCTCCACGTCCAGCTCGGCCAGGCGCACGGCCAGCCAGCCGCGCAGCGACCAGGAGGAATACATCTTTGTTCCGATGAAAAGGCGGCCCTCGGCCATCGGCGCTTCTCCTTCCGCGCTGGCCAGAGGGGGCGCCGCCCCCTCTGGAACTTCCCCACCAGGAACCTGAGGTTCCTGGAATTCCCTTCAGCTCAGCGGCACGCCCTTCGACGTGCTGTACTCGAAATGCAGCGCCTCGCCCGGGAAGACGCGCGGATGGATGGCATGCGCCGCCATCGCCGCCTCCGAGAAACCCTGCAGGATCAGCTTCAGCTTGCCAGGATAGGTGGCGATGTCACCGATCGCATGGACGCCGGGAATGTTGGTGGCGCAGGTGGAGGGCTCGACCGTGACATGGCTGCGCTCCAGCCCAAGGCCCCACTCGGCGATCGGGCCAAGCTCCATGGAGAGGCCGAAGAAGGCCAGCAGATGGTCGGCCGCTACTACCTTCTCCTCGCCCTTCAGGGTTGCCAGCACGATGTGGTCCAGTTCGCCCCGGGCGCCGCGCAGGCCGTGCAGCTGGTAGGGAATGGCCAGCTCGATCTCGCCCCGCTCGGCGGCGGCCTCCATCTGCGCCACGCTCTCCGGCGCGGCACGGAACTTGGGGCGGCGGTGCACCACCGTCACCCTGGCGGCGATGTCCTTCAGGCTGAGCGCCCAGTCCACCGCCGAGTCCCCGCCCCCGGCGATGACCACCCGCTTGTTCCGGAACTCCTCGCGCCGCGCCACCATGTAGCGCACTGCGCCCGTGGCCTCGTAGGCAGCGAGATCGTTCAGCGGCGGGCGGTTGGGGCCGAAGGCGCCAGCGCCGGCGGCCAGGATCACCGCCTTGGCCCGCACGATCTCGTTCTTGCTGGTGCGCAACGCGAAGCCGCCTCCCGGCTGCTCCTTCAGCGCCTCAACGCGGCGGCCGAGCAGGTAGACAGGGGCGAAGGGCGCCGCCTGCGCCTCCAGCCGCTCGATCAGCTCGCCGCCCGCGATCGCCGGGTGTGCGGGGATGTCATAGATCGGCTTCTCCGGGTAGAGCGCGGCGCATTGCCCGCCGATCGCCTCCAGCGTGTCGATCACCACGCATTTCATCCGCAGCATGCCGCATTCGAACACCGCGAACAGGCCGGTGGGACCGGCGCCGATGATGGCGACATCGGCCTCCACCGCGACATGCGCCGCCCCAGGGGAATGATCGGGGGGATGATCGAGCATGGGGAACAGTACCTCCGCGTCCGGCTGCCGTGCATAGAGGCTTTGGCCAGTCGCGGCAAAGGGGGACGGCGGCCGCCTCCCGGGGAGGCTGGCCCTACGGCCAGCCGACGCCGCCGGTCTGCCCGTAGATCTGCCCGGTGGTGTAGCTCGACGAAGCGGCGGCGAGTTCGACATAGACGGAGGCGAGTTCCACCGGCTGGCCCGGGCGCTTCAGGGGTGTGCTGGCGCCGAACTGCTTCAGCCCTGCCTCGGTCTGGCCGCCGCCGACCTGGAGGGGGGTCCAGAAGGGTCCGGGGGCCACGCCGTTCACGCGAATGCCCTTGTCGATCACCTGCTTGGCCAGGCCCTTCACGAAGGCTTCGTTGGCGGCCTTGGTGCAGGCATAGTCCAGGATGTACTGCGAGGGTCGGTCGGCATTGACCGAGGAGGTCACGATGATGGCGCTGCCCGCCGGCAGGTGCGGCAGGGCGGCCTTGGTGATCCAGAACATGGCATAGACGTTCGTCTTCATGGTCTGGTCGAGCTGCTCGGTCGAGATGTCGGCCAGCGCGTGCTGGGCATGCTGGTAGGCGGCGTTGCTGACCAGGATGTCGAGGCCGCCGAGCTGCTCGCGGGCCTCGTTCACCAGGCGGATGCAGAAGGCTTCATCGCGGATGTCCCCGGGGATCAGCACGGCCTTGCGGCCGGCCTCGCGGATGTGGCGGGCCACGTCCTCGGCATCGGACTGTTCGGCGGGCAGATAGTTGATGGCGACGTCGGCCCCCTCGCGCGCATAGGCGATGGCAGCGGCCCGGCCGATGCCCGAATCGCCCCCTGTGATCAGCGCCCGGCGCCCGGTGAGACGGCCCGAGCCCTTGTAGCTCGCCTCGCCGCAATCCGGCACGGGCGTCATCTTGGATTGCAGGGCCGGCCAGGGCTGCGACTGCATCTTGAAGGGCGGCTTGGGAAAACGGTCTTGCGGGTTCGAGAGGACGGGCGCGGCGCTCGTATCGGCCGGGGCCGTCTGGGCGACAGCCGGCCCGGCGACCATGGAGGCGAGCCCGCCGGCGGCCACGCCGCGAAAGACGTCGCGGCGGGAGGGGGCGTGATCATCGGTCATGGCGTGCTCCGTGGCTGGAGGGTTCACAGCCTGAACGGCGGAAGCGCCGCGAAGTTCGCACCGCGAAAGAGGGGCCGCCCTTGTAAGCCCCCGCGCCCCGGGGGCAGATTGCCCCGGCCCATGCCCGAGACGCTGCACCTCCTCCTGCCCGACCTGGACGCCACCGAGGCGCTGGCCGCGCGCGCCGCCGCCCTGGCGCGGCCGGGCGATGCGATCCTGCTGGAAGGTCCGCTCGGCGCCGGAAAATCGGCCTTCTGCCGCGCCTTCCTGCGGGCCGCGGCGGGCGACCCGGCGCTGGAGGTGCCCTCCCCCAGCTTCACCCTGGTACAGGGGTATGACCTGCCGCGGGGCCCCGCGCACCATTTCGACCTCTACCGCCTTTCCGGGCCGGAGGAGCTGGAGGAGCTGGGCTGGCAGGAGGCGCGCGAGGGCATCGTGCTGGTCGAGTGGCCGGACCGGCTGGGCTGGCTGACCCCGCCCGATGCGCTGCACCTGACCCTCCGCCCCGACGAGGCCGGCGAGGCCCGGCACGCCACCCTGCGCGGCTGGGACCGGCGTCTGACCGCCCTGGCCGGGCTTTGACGCCACCCGCGCATTCGGCGCTTGGCAAGCGTCGCCGGCTGCGGCACCTCCTTGCCGCGACATGACCCCTACGGACTCCTTTCTGGCTGCCCATGGCTATGCGGATGCCACGCGCACGCCACTGCCCCAGGATGCCGGCCATCGCCGCTACACGCGCCTCGGCGGTGGGCCGCGCCCTGCTTTGCTGATGGACTGCGCCGATGCACCCAAGGTCGGGCTGACGCCGGAAGAGGACCTGATCCCCTTCCTGAAGCTGGCCCGGCACATCACCGGAATCGGGCTTTCCGCCCCCGCCATCCTGGCCGAGGACACGCCGCACGGCCTGCTGCTGGTGGAGGACCTGGGCGCCCAGACCCACGCCATGCTGCTGGATGCCGGCGCCGAACCGCAGCCGCTCTACGAGGCGGCGGCCGAGGCGCTGGCGGCGCTGCATGCCGTCCCGCCCCCGCCCGGCCTGCCGCACTGGGAGGCGCCGCGCATGGCCGCCACGGCGGCGCAGACCTTCCTGGACTGGTGGTGGCCCACCACCTTCGGCGCCGCCCCCGCCGAAGCCATCCGGACCCAGTTCATGGCCGCCCTGCACGCCATGCTGGAGCCCTTCGCCGGCGCCGGCTGTCTGGTGCACCGCGACTACTTCCCCGCCAACCTGATGCACCTGCCCGACCGCCCGGGCCCGCGCCGCGTCGGCATCCTGGACTTCCAGGACGCCGCGCTCGGCCACCCCGCCTATGACATGGTCAGCCTGACCGAGGATGCCCGCCGCGACGTGGCGCCGGCGGTGCGCGAGGCCGCCCTCGCCCGCTATCTCGCCGCCCGGCCGGAGCTGGATCCGGCCGGTTTCCGCGCCGCCATGGCGGCCATGGCGGCGCAGCGGCACCTGCGGGTCGCCGCGCTCTGGGTGCGGCTGGCCCGGCGTGACGGCAAGCCGCACTACCTTCGGCACGGCCCGCGCTGCTGGGCGCTGCTGGCCGAGGCGCTGCGCCACCCCGCCACCGCGCCGCTCGCCGCTTTCCTCGACCGCCATGTGCCCGCCGGGCTGCGGCGCAACCCTGCCAGCCTCACTTCCGCCAGCCCCACCCTCACTGGCCCCACCAAGGACGACGCCGCGTGATCACCCTGAACTCCGCCATGGTTCTGGCCGCCGGCCTTGGCACCCGCATGCGCCCGCTGACCGAGGCGAAGCCGAAGCCGCTGCTGAAGCTGGCCGGGCGCAGCCTGCTCGACCACGCGCTGGATCGCATCGACGCCGCTGGGATCGGCAAGGTCGTGGTCAATGCCCACTGGTTCCCCGAGCAGGTGGAGGCGGTCTGTGCCGCCCGTCCCAACCCGCCCACCGTGCTGCGCGAGGAGCCGGTGCAGGAGACCGGCGGCGGTGTGCGCGATGCCCTGCCGCATCTCGGCCCCGATCCCTTCCTGGTGGTGAATGGCGACGCCTATTGGCTGGACGGCCCCACCCCGACCATCGAGCGCATGGCCCGCTGCTTCGATGCCGAGAGCATGGACGCGCTGCTGCTGGTGGTGCGGGCCACGGCTGTCGAGGGCGAGGTCGGCCGCGGCGACTTCCTGCTTGACCCTCTGGGCCATGTGCGCCGCCCGAAGGAGCGCGAGATCGCACCTTACTTCTACGCCGGGTTGCAGGTGGTGCATCCGCGCCTGTTCGAGGGCGCGCCGGCCGGCTCCTTCAGCACCAACCTGCTATGGAACCGCGCCATCGAGGCCGAGCGGCTGTTCGGCCTGGTGCATGACGGGGCTTGGTTCCATCTCTCCACGCCGGTGGACCTGCGCCGCGCCGAGGGGGCGCTGGCCACGGGGCTCACCCGGGCGCTGTTCTGAGAGCGGGGCGCTCAAGCGGCATCACATCCAGCCGGCGGAACTGCACCGCTGAGCCCTCGTGATGGTTCTGCAGGGCGATGTGCCCGCGCGGCTCCCGCAGGGCCGGCCTCAGATGTGAGGCCGGCGTGCCATTCAGCCATACCGTCAGGCTGTCCCCCTCGGCGCGGATGACGAACTCGTTCCATTCGCCACAGGGGCGGGAGAGGTGCCCGCTGGCCGGCGCCAGCCGGTAGATCGCGCCCGTCAGGTGCAGCGGACTGTCCAACCGCTTCGCCTTCGGGTCGTAGCCGCGGTCGTCGATCTGGATCTCGTAGCCGCGCTCGATCGCCGGGCCGGGGCTGTCCTGCAAGGGCGGGCAGCGAATGAAGACACCCGAATTGTCGTCGGAGCGCGTGATGCGCCACTCCACCTTCAGCACGAAATCCTCGAAGGCGGCATCAGCGAACCAGAACAGGCCCGAGCCGCCGAAGCTTTCCAGCACCCCAGGCTCGGCCCAGCGGAAGCCGCCGGGCCCGGCCATGCGCCAGCCGGCGAGATCCGTTGTCAGCAAGGGCCTGAAGTCTTCCATCTCTCGCGGTCCCGTCCTTCGTTGTTGCAGCGCGCATTCCGACGCGGGCTGGCCGCGCCTTAGGCGATCCCCGGCCGGGGGGCGCCCTCCGCCGCGTCGATGGCGGCCAGGATGGCGTGCCAGCGGGCATCGTCCAGCGCCTTTGCCTTCTCGCCACCCGCGAAGAAACAGGCCTTGAAGGCTTCAAGCTCGTGCGGCTCCAGCGCGACCACCACCTCACGCTGGGTTCCCGCCTCCGCCGCCCGCGCCAGGGCGGCACGGACAGCACCCACCGAGCCGGGCTCCAGGGGCATGGTCTCGGGGGCGGAAGCGGTGCCTCGTTCGAAGGCATCGGTCGCGGCTTCAAGGAGTTCGCCGGGCAAGCGCAGGTCGGGCATGCGTCCCTCCATCGGGTGCATCCGTGCCAACGCCGCTGTGGCGGTTCCGTTCCGGAGGGAAGCAAAGGCTGGGGGAAAGAATTCCCCCAGACCCCCATCTTTTTTCTTCGAGTTTCCCGCGCGGGCGGAACGCGCAGTCGCAAACTGACAAAAAGAAGATGGGGGTTCGGGGAAATTCTTTCCCCCGACCTTCAGGCCAGTACGGCCTCTCGGCGCCCGAACTCCTCCGCCCGTAGCCAGCGGGCGAGGCGGTCAGTATCCCCGTCCAGCACCGCATCGGCGATGCGGCGGCCAACGGCGGCACCGAACTTGTAGCCATGGCCGGAGCAGGGCGAGATCACCAGCGCCTTGCCGCGCGGCAGGCTGAAGAAGCGGTGATCCTCGGTGAAGGTATAGGCGCAGGTCACCACACGCTTCACGGCATACTCGCGCACCCGCGCGATCGGTGGCCCGAAGAGGTCGCGCAGCCGCTCGCCCTCGCCCGGCGCGGCCACGCGGTCGGCATCCGGGTCATGCGCCAGGCGCTTGTTGACGCCGGCGGCGAATTTCAGCTCCGTCCCGCCCGCGGGGGGCAGGATATAGCCCGAACTGCCGCCGCCGATATTCTGCACCGCCGGCGCCGCATCCCAGGCCGCGCGGAGATCCGCGGGCGGCTCGACATAGACGACAGCGGTGCGGCAGATCGTCAGCCGGTCCCGCAGCTCAGGGAAGAGCCGCAGGACCCAGGCGCCGACGGTGACGACAATGCGGTCGAAGGCCAGAACCTCGCCACCGGCCAGGGTCAGGCTCCCGGCGGCGCTGTCCACCGCCGTGACCTGGGTATTCGGCCGCAGCGTGGCGCCATGGCGCAGCAGCCAGGCGGCGATGCCGGCACCGATCTTCTGGCAGAGCAGGGCACCCCCTTCCCGACTGTAATGGGCACGGCGGAAACTGCGCGGGTCCAGGAAGGGATAGCGCTCGGCGGCCTCGGCCGGTGTGTAGGTCTCGAAGCTGAAGCCGCCCCGGCTAAGGCTGGCGGCGAAGGAGGCACCGCCGTCATTGGGATACTGGTTGACCGCCAGTACGCCGCGCGCGGCGTAATGCGACTCCCCGAGGTCATCCCAGAGCTCGTCCCAGGCTTCCAAGGCCTCGGTGATCAGCCGGGCATAGCCGTCCTGCTCGCCATAGGCGCGGCGCATCAGGCGGTGCTGGTCGCCGGAGGCGGAAAGCGGATTGGGGATCGGCCCCTGCTCGAACAGCGTCACCGCCTGGCCGCGCCGCGCCAGCGACCAGGCTGTGGCCAGCCCGGCGATGCCGGCGCCAACGATCGCGACTCTCATAATCTTGTCTCAGGCCTCCAGCCAGACATGCTCGCCGAAGCCGAAGCCCATCATGCCGCCTGTCGGGATCGGCTTCAGCCCCTTCAGCTTGGTGGTATGCGCATCGTAGAAACTGCGGAAGAGCGGAATGCCGACGCCGTTGCTCTCGTGGATCATCACCTGCATGTCGGCATACATCTGGCGGCGCTTCGCCTCGTCCGTCTGGCCGCGGGCGGCGATCAGCATCTGGTCGAATTTCTCGTTCTTCCAGGCGCTCTCGTTCCAGGGCGAGTCCGATTTGTAGAACAGCGTCAGCAGGATGTCGGCACTGGGGCGCGGGTTGATGTTGCCCACGGTGAACGGGTGCTTCATCCAGACATTCGACCAATAGCCATCGCCCGGCATGCGCTGGATATCGAGGTTGAGCCCGATCTTGCGCGCGTCCTGCTGCAGCAGCACCAGCCCGTCGGCGCCGCCACTGCCGTTCATCGCATAGGCCGGCAGCGGTGTGCTGCCGAGGCCGCTGCGCTGGAAGTGGTGCTTCGCCTTGTCGAGGTCGATCTCGCGCTGCGGCAGGCCAGCGAAGAAGAAGCGGTTGGTGGGGTCGATCGGCTGGTCGTTGCCGATGGTGCCGTCCAGCGCGGCCTGCATCTGCTTGCGGTTGAACAGATTCTTGATCGCCAGGACAAGGTCCGGGTTCTTCGTCGGCTCGGCGTCGAGGCGCATGATGTAGCTGTCGTAGTTGCCCGACTTCGTCTCCATGACAGTGAAGCCGCGCGTTGCCATAATCCGCCGCTTCAGGCGGTGGCTGATCTGCGAGGCGACGTCGATATCGCCGGCCAGCAGCGCGTTGATGCGCGCCGTCTCGTCCTGGATGCTGAAATACTCGATCTGGTCGAGATAGGGCTTGCCCTCCTTCCAGTAGTTCGGGTTGCGCGCGGCGATGGAGCGCACGCCTGGCGAGAACTCCTTGCACAGGAAGGGGCCGGTGCCATTGGCGGTGGAAAAGTCCGTGGTGCCGTTGCGGATGACCAGGAAATGCGGCGTGCCCAGGATCACCGGCAGATCGGCATTGGGCGCGGTGAGGCGGATCTTCAGCTCGTGCGGGCCGACGACCGTCGCTTCCTCGACCTGCATGGCGAGCGCCCGCGCCTTGGAGCCGGTCGCGGGGTCCTTCTGCCGCAGGATCGTATAGGCGACGTCATCCGCCACCAGCTCGGCGCCATTGTGGAAGTGGATGCCCTTGCGCAGCTTGAGCGTCCAGTTGAGCGCATCCTCGGTATCGAGCGCCTCGGCCAGCTCGAGCTGCGGCGTGAGGCTGCCGTCCAGCCAGGTCACGCCGTTGTAGAACATGAAGGCGCGCGCATAGTCGGTGGTCAGTGCGCCGCGCGCAGGGTCCAGCGTATCGGCGGTCGAGGCGGATTGGCTGGCGACCTTGAGGCTGCCGCCGCGCCGCGGGGTCTGCGCCAGAGCACTTTCCGCCCGCAGCAGCACGCCACCGGCCGTGGTGGCGCCGAAGCCGGCCGCCATCAGCCAGCCCATCAGCTCGCGCCGGCTGGCCCCGCCGCGCAGCCCGGCCTGCAGCCGTTCCATCTCCGCCACGCCGGGCCCGGGCTGCGTCTTGCTCATCGCTTGGTTCATCCCTTGTCCTGGTACCGCAGAAGCCGCAGCGCCGGGCGGGCAGACTGCCCCGGCCGCACAGCGCCCCGAGCCTGTCAGCGGAACGCGCACAAAATCTTGGACGATTTTGCGGCCTGCCCGGGCGCCCGGGGGCCTCGCCCGACAAAATCGTCCAAGCACCGCCGACCTCCGCTCCGTCATGCTTCCTCCATGCAGCATGACATTCCGGCGGCTCCGCCCCGCCCCGGCATAGGGAGGGGCGCATGAACGGCGTGGTCCTGCGGCTGGTCGCCAACCGTCTGGCCACCGGCCTGCTGACCCTGCTGATCGTGTCGCTCCTGGTGTTCTTCGCCACCGGCCTGTTGCCGGGGGACGTCACCCAGGCCATCCTCGGTCAGTCGGCCACGCCGGAGGTGGTGGCGGCGATGCGCCATTCGCTCGGCCTCGATGTGCCGGCGCCGCTGCGCTACCTGCACTGGCTCGGCGGGCTGCTGACCGGCGATTTCGGCGTCTCGCTGGTGAACAATGTGCCGGTGACGCAGCTGATCGGCTCGCGCCTGGCCAATTCGCTGGCGCTGGCGGGGCTGACGGCTGCCGTCACCGTGCCGCTGGCCCTGCTGCTCGGCGTCACCACTGCGGTCTGGCGCGGCTCGCTTTACGACCGCGCCGCCAATGTCACCGCCGTCTCCCTGGTCTCGGTGCCGGAATTCCTGATCGCCACCATCGCCGTCATCCTGCTGGCGGTGCACTGGCAGTGGTTCTCCGCTCTCTCCTCGCCCGACTTCAGCTCCTTCGGCGCCATGCTGGACGCCTTCGCGCTGCCGGTGCTGACGCTGAGCTGCGGCATGATGGCGCAGATGACGCGCATGACACGGGCGGCGCTGCTCGGCGTGCTGGACAGCGCCTATGTCGAGATGGCGCGCCTTAAGGGCGTGCGCCCGGCACGGCTGGTGTTGCGCCACGCACTGCCCAACGCGCTGGGGCCGATCGTCAACGTCGTCGCCCTCGGCCTGTCCTCGCTGGTCGGCGGCGCCATCATCGTGGAGGTGATCTTCAACTATCCGGGTCTCGCCAAGCTGACGGTGGACGCGGTCTCGACGCGCGACATGCCGCTGATCCAGGCCTGCGTGATGCTCTCCTGTGCCGGCTACATGCTGCTGGTGCTGGCCGCCGACCTCTGGACCATCCTTTCTAACCCCCGCCTGCGGCACCGGTGAGGCTTCCATGGACACGATCGAGATGAGCCGGGCCGAGGCCCCGCTGCGCCGCCGCCTCCGCCTTCCGCTGCAGGCGCCCTGGGCCGGCTGGATCGGCGCCGTGGTGGTGGCGGTCTGGGTCTTGGCGACGCTGCTCGGGCCATTCCTCTCCCCCCATGACTCCGGCGCCGTGGTCGGGAGCATGTTCGCGCCCATCAGCGCCGCGCATCCGCTCGGCACCGACTATCTCGGGCGCGACATGCTCAGCCGCATTCTGGACGGGGCGCGCTACACGCTGGGTGTGTCGCTGCTCGCCGCCGTGCTGGCTTCGATGATGGGCACCGCGCTCGGCGTCCTCGCCGCGATCCGCGGCGGCGTCCTGGACATGATCATGAGCCGCCTCACGGATGCGCTGATCGCCATCCCGCACCTGCTCTTCGCCCTGGTCGTGGTCGCTGCCCTCGGCACCTCGCTGCCGGTGCTGATCGGGCTGCTCGCCGTCTCCTACACGCCCGGCGCCTTCCGCATCGCGCGTTCGCTGGCGCTCGGCATCAACGCCATGGACTTCGTGCAGGTGGCACGGGCGCGCGGTGAGAGGACACCGTACATCCTGTTCCGCGAGATCCTGCCCAACATGCTGCTGCCGATGCTGACCGATTTCGGCCTGCGCTTCGTCTTCGCGGTGCTGCTGCTGAGCGGCCTCTCCTTCCTCGGCCTCGGCATCCAGCCGCCGCATGCCGACTGGGGCTCGCTGGTGCGGGAGAATATCGAGGCCATCTACGAGGCTGCGCCCGCCGTGCTGGCCCCGGCTCTGGCCATCGCCAGCCTGACCATCGGCGTGAACCTGCTGATCGACAACCTGCCGCGCCGCCGGCCGGGAGGCGAGGCATGAACGACCTGATCGAGGTGCGCGACCTGCGCGTCACCGCGCGCAATGATCGCGGCGAGGAGTCGGTCATCGTCCGCGATGTCAGCTTCACCGTGAGGCACGGCGAGGTATTGGCGCTGATCGGCGAATCCGGCTCGGGCAAGACCACCACGGCGCTGGCCCTGCTCGGCTATGCCAAACCGGGCTGCCGCTTCGCCGGCGGCAGCGTACGGATCGGCGGCGAGGAGGTGCTGGCCATGTCGGAGAAGGCGCTGGCCGATCTTCGCGGCCGCCGCATCTCCTACATCGCCCAGAGCGCCGCCGCCGCCTTCAACCCGGCGATACGGCTGATGGACCAGGTGGTGGAAGGCGTGGTGATGCGCCGGCTGATGCCGCGCGCCGCCGCCGAGGCCAAGGCGCGCAAGCTGTTCCGCGCCCTCGCCCTGCCCGACCCCGAACATATCGGCGCGCGCTACCCGCACCAGGTCTCGGGCGGGCAGTTGCAGCGGCTGATGGCGGCCATGGCGCTGATCACCGGGCCGGAGCTGCTGGTGCTGGACGAGCCGACCACGGCGCTTGACGTCACCACCCAGGTCGAGGTGCTGCGCGCCTTCCGCAAGGTGGTGCGCGAGGAGGGCGCCACGGCCGTCTATGTCTCGCACGACCTCGCCGTCGTGGCGCAGATGGCCGATCGCATCCTCGTGCTGCGCGACGGCGAGCTGCGCGAGGTGGGCTCGACGGGACAGATCATCACCGCGCCGCGCCATCCCTATACGCAGAGCCTGCTGGCCGCCGCCGCGCCGCGCGCACCCGTCGATCCGCTGCCCGCGGCCGAAGGGAAGGTGCCGCTGCTCTCGGTGCGCCATCTCTCGGCCGGCTATGGCGCCATCGGGCGTGACGGGCAGCCGGCCCTGCCGGTGCTGCGCGATGTCGGCTTCGATATCCAGCCCGGCGCGGCGCTCGGCGTGATCGGCGAATCCGGCTCGGGCAAGAGCACGCTGGCGCGGGTACTGGCCGGGCTGCTGCCGGCAGCGGCCGGCGAGGTGCGGCTTTCCGGCCAGCCCTTGCCGCGCACCCTGGCGGCGCGCAGCAAGGCGCAGCTGCAGCAGGTGCAGATCGTGTTCCAGATGGCCGACACGGCGCTGAACCCGATGCAGAGCGTGCGGGAGATCCTGGCCCGGCCGCTCGCCTTCTATCACGGCCTGCGTGGCGCGGCGGCGCGGCAGCGGGTGCTGCAGCTGCTCGACATGGTGCGCCTGCCGGCGCATCTGGCCGACCGGCTGCCAGCGAAGCTCTCCGGCGGGCAGAAGCAGCGTGTCAACCTGGCCCGCGCGCTCGCCGCCAACCCGGCGCTGATCCTCTGCGACGAGGTGACCTCCGCCCTGGACACGGTGGTGGGCGAGGCGATCCTCGACCTGCTGGCGGAGCTGCGGCGGGAGCTGGGCGTGGCGCTGATGTTCATCAGCCATGACCTCAAGACGGTGCGCTCCGTCTGCGACGAGGTCATGATCCTCTATGCCGGGCAGGTGATGGAGCTGGGGCCGCGCCAGGCGGTGACACGGGCGCCGGCGCACCCCTATTCCGACCTGCTGGCCGCCTCCATGCCGCAGCTCCGCACCGGCTGGCTCGACGGACTGGACGCGGCGCAACTCATGGAGGCCAGCATCCCGCCGCGATGGCAGAGCCATTCGGCGAGCTGTCCGTTCTTCAACCGCTGCGCCGTGCGGCTGGAGGGGATCTGCGACACCACCCCGCCGCCCTTCCGCGCGCTCGCCAAGGGCGCCACCGTCCGCTGCCACCGCGACGAGAGTGAATTGCTGGCGGCGCAGGCGCATGGCGCACTGCCACCGGCGGGCAACCCGGCAATGCCGGGCGCGAGCTGAGGCCTGCCCGGCCTCGCGAAGGCGTTCCGGCACGGAGGCTGCCTCAGAGACGGAGGGGCGGGATGGCCGCTCCTCCGCGAGTCCGTCAAGCCGGCGACGACTGGCCGGACAAGGCGCGGGCTGGCTCCGTACCCTCTCCGCGACGCTGCGGCGCCAGCCGGCTGTAGGCTAGCAGCGACAGGCCGCCGAGGATCACCAGCACGCCCAGCACCACGAAGCCGGACATATAGGAGCCGGTCTGGCTGTAGAGCATGCCGACCAGGAAGCCGGCGACCGTACCGCCACCGCCCGCGCCGACCCCATTGATGATGCCGGCTGCCGGGCCGACCGCGTCGGGCTCGGCGGTGGATTGCAGGATCGACCAGATGTTCGGCGTGAAGCTGCTGGCATAGTAGCCGAGGGCGACAGTGATGAGGGCCAGCTTCGCCGGGCCACTCTCGACGAGCGGCAGCATGATCATGAGGAGGCCGGGGATCAGCAGGCCGAGTGCGGCAATTAGCACGCGCCGGTTCGTGCGGTCGCTGATCTTCGCGATCGGCAGCGCCAGCAGCACGGCGGCGGAATAGGGCAAGGCGCTGGCGATGGCCTGGGAGATCCCGGTAAAGCCGAGAGAGCGGACAGCCAGCGGGATCCACAGGGTAATGCCCCAGAACAGCATGCCTTGCGTGATGTAGCTGAACAGCAGCAGGAAGAACGACGGCCCGCCGAGCGCCGCGAGCGTCAGCCGCGGCCTCGCGGCGGCCGCATTGGTGGCTTCACGGTAGGGCGCCTCCGTCTCGGGCCGCAGTGCCTTCATGTAAAGGGGCACGATGATGACCAGGCCGAGACCGCCTGTGATGAAGAAAAGCACGCGCCAGCCAAAGGCGTCATAAATCGGCGTCAGCACCATGAAGCCGATCGCCAGGGCGAGATACTGCCCGTAATACTGGATCAGGCTGTTGGCGGTGGTGCGCTCCTCGGGCGCGAACCAGGCCCGGGCGAAGCGAGACTGCTGCGGCCAGTAGATTCCCTCGGTGACGCCGAGGATGAAGCGGCAGACCAAGAGCACGGCGACAGAGCCGGTGAAGCCGACGAGCACCGTCGCCAGCGACCAGATGGCGACGCACCAGATGACGACCGCCTTCGGGTCGAGATGCCGCGTCAGGATGCCGCCGAGGATATTGGCGAAGGCATAACCGATCAGGAAGATCGTCAGCGCCCAACTCGACACCACGGCGAAGTGCTCGCCCGCGAAGCCGAGATCCTGGGACAGGGCGGGGAGGCCGACGGACAGGTTGGAGCGGTCCAGATAGGCGACGAACAGCCCGACCAGCAGGGAACCGCCGATGCTCCACCAGCGGCTGCGGCTCTCCGCTCCGTCGAGGCGTGCGGAGGATTGCGTCTGCGATGCCGACATCGCTCAGTTCACCTTGAAGCGGGCCAGGGCCTCGCGGTCGATCTCGATGCCGAGGCCGGGGCCATCCGGGATGCGGACCGCGCCGCCGCTGTGCTCGATGGGCTGGCGCAGGATCGCCTGGCGGATCGGGTGCTCGGTGCGGTCGAATTCCAGGATGGGCTCAAGCGGATTGAGCGATGTGGGCGTGTGCGTCGGTAGCACGGCCAGGAGCTGCAAGGAGGTGGCGATGCCGATGCCGGTGCCCCAGACATGCGGATTGTAGCGCACGCCGAAAGCCGCCGACATGTCGGCGATCTTCTTGCACTCCGACAGGCCGCCGGCCGCGCAGGTATCGGGCTGGACGATATCGAGGGCATGGGTCGCCAGCAGGTCCCGGAAGCCCAGGCGGGTGAACTCGCACTCGCCGCCGGCGACGGGGATGGACAAGGCGGCCTTCACGGCACGGTAGCCGGCGAGATCCTCCGGTGGCACCGGCTCCTCGAACCAGCCGATATCGAGAGGCTCGATCAGACGACCGAGCTGGATGGCGGCGACGGCATCATAGGCGTGGTTCGCATCCACCATCAGGGCGATACCCGGGCCGATGGCCTCGCGGACGGCACGGGTGACCGCCGCATCCTCGGCGATACCGAACCCGACCTTCAGCTTGACGGCCTTGAAGCCCTCGGCGACGTATCCGGCCGCTTCCTCCGGGAGATAGTGCAGTGGGTCCCCGCTCTCGCGCCGGTAGAGCCCGGTCGCATAGGCCTGCACCTCGGTCCGCAGCGGGCCACCCATGAGCTGGTGCACCGGCGCGCCGAAATGCTTCCCCTTGATATCCCAGAGCGCGATATCGATGCCGCTCAGCCCCTCGACCACCAGGCCTTTCTGCCCGTGGTCGCGCAGCCGGGCATAGACGTCCTGCCAGATGTGCTCCGTGCGGAGCGGGTCTTGGCCGACCAGCCAGGGGGCGACGCTGCGCACCACCGCCTCGGTCATCCAGGCGGGGCCGTAGCATTCGCCCCAGCCGGTCAGGCCGGTATCGGTCTCGATTTCCACCAGCATCGCCATGCGCGTGCCGTACCAGGCGCGCGAATAGGCAAAGGGTTGCGACAGCACGGCTTCCAGGACATGCGTGCGAACACTCGCGATTCGCATGCTTCCTCCTTATTTTTGTTGCATCTTCAGAGTGTGTCGCCGGCAGCGTTGACGACCCTCTAGGGGCAATAAAGAATATCATATGACTTTTTCGGCTGCCATCAAGCGGACCCTGTCAGACCAGCTCGTGGACGACCTGGGCCAGAAGATCGTGCGCGGCATCCTCCGGCCCGGGGACAGCCTGCCCAGCGAGGATGCTCTGCTCTCGCGCTACGGCGTCAGCCGCACCGTCCTGCGCGAGGCGCTCCAGGTGCTGACCGCCAAGGGATTGCTGGATGCAAGGCCGCGCCGGGGCACCACCGTCCGGCCGCGCGCGGCCTGGAGCCAGCTCGATCCGATGCTGCTGCACTGGCATGGCCAGCTCCCGGCGGATGATCCCGCCTTGCAGCAGCTGATGGAGGTCCGCCGCATCGTCGAGCCGCCCGCCGCGGCGCTGGCCAGCCAGCGCGCCAGTCAGGAGGACCGCGCGCGGATCGCGGCGGCCTATGCGGCCATGGAAGCGGCGGGCGAGGACGTGGAGGCCTTCATCCAGGCCGATCTCGAGTTCCACACGGCGATCCTGGAGGCGAGCCGGAACCAGTTCCTCATTCCCATCGTGCATGCCATCCGCACCACGCTGCTGGCCTCGCTGCACCTGACGAACACGCAGGCGGAGGAGAACCAGCGTGTTTCGCTACCGCTGCACGCCGCGATCCTGCGAGCCATCCTGGAGGGCGACCACGCCGGAGCAGAAGCGGCCATGCAGGAGCACCTCGACGACACCGAACGCCTCCGCACCCAGGCACGCCGGGATGGCGGCGCCGGATTGCAGAAGCCAGACACCGGCCTTTGACGGCTCGGCCTTCCACGGCAGGTGCTCGCGGCCGCTGCCCAGCGGCCGCCTGGCGGGGAAAGCCTGCTGCGCCGGCCCTCCCCCTGAGCCGCCAGCCCGCCGCTCAAGGCCGGGGTGATCCGTCGGTGAACCCGCGCGCGCCCTCGGTAGTGGGGCCGCAACGGGATGCCGCTTCAGCGAGTTGAGCGTCCTGGCGGGCGGCGGTGCGGCGGTTCCGCGCCGCCGGGCAGCAGCAGGCGGCGCGCGAGACGGAGGTCAGTCCTTTCCGACCATCACATCGGAGGCCTTCACCACCGCATAGGCGGCATCCCTCGGCTTAATACCGAGTTCCTCGACGGCCTCGTTGGTGATGGAGGCGGTGATCATGGCCCCGCCCGGCAGTTCGAGCCGGACATGCGCGGTGGTCGCGCCCTTCCGCACCTCGACGACCTTGCCGGCCAGCACGTTCCTAGCGGACAGCTTCATGTCTCGCTCCTGGGCTGTCGGTGAAATCCGCCGAGGCGGCGGCGCCAGAGAGGTTGCCCCCGCGTGCCGGCGCCAGGGTGACGCCGACCTCCAGCGGCGGTGCCGCATAAGGCGCCGAGGTGATCAGCAGATCGGCCCCGGCCGCGGCATAGGCAGCCGCGTTCCCCTCATGCACCCCACCGGTCGCGGCCAGCAATGGGCGGCGCGACATGCCGGCCAGCGCCTGCGCCACCGTCGCCACATCCTCGGGGGGCAACTTGTCGAGCTGCACCTCGTCGACCCCCGCATGGGCGAATTGCAGCGCTTCGTCTACATTCTCCGCCTCGACGGCGATCTTTCGCTCGGGCTGCGCCGCCCGCAGCCGCGCCACCCAGAGATGCGGCGGCATGCGGCCGAGTAGCGCGCGATGCTGCGCGAAGACCAGGACAGAATCCGAAAGCCCCAGCCGGTGCGGCACGCAGCCGCCCACCATGATCGCCTTCAGCATCACCCCCTTGGCGCCGGGCAGGTGCTTGCGGGTGCAGGCAACGGTGATGCCCTCCCTCCCCTGCCGCGCGGCACCAAGGATACGGCGGGCCCGTGTGGCGACGCCGGAGGCGATCTCCACCAGTGTCTGCGCGACTTTTGCGCCGAGTAGCAGGGCCGCGGCGGGCCCCTCAGCAGCCAGCAGCAGCGAACCGGCCTCCACCTGCGCGCCGGAGGCGGCGACCCGCTCGGTCCGTGTCGCGCCGGCCAGCCGCATCAGCCGTTCTGCCTCCTCGATGCAGGCCAGGATCATGGTGCTGCGGGCCCGGAAGCTCAGGCGCCCCGCCTCGTTGCCGATGCCCAGGCCGAGTGTCGTCAGGTCGCCATAGGGCGCGTCCTCGCTCAGCATCGCCGTCAGCTGTGCATCAGGCAGGGTAAAAGGCATGGCGGAGGCCCTTGGTTAGAGGTCGCGGTCGGGGCAGCCCCGCAGGGGCGTGGGCATGCGCAACGCGATGCTATGGCCCTCCGCGGAGCGGATGAAGGGGGAGAGATCCGCGCCTGCCGCAGCGGCGCCATGCTGGCAGGGCCGTCCTTGCCCGGGCGGCCTGCCTCGTGCAGGGCTGGGCAGAAAGAGGCCGGGCGGCAGGCGGAAGTCCCCGAATGGTTGCGATTGCTGGAGATGGCGGCGCAGGGCGCCCCCAGGCGGGCAGTCCCACCCGGAAGGCCAAGCCTGGGTTCTGCCTGGCGCTGCGCGGAAGTCTCGATGTCACGATAGCGTGCGAGCAGGATCCCGCCGCGGGGGCGCTGCCGGCCTGCACCAAGGCGGCAGCCCTCCCCGGCGATGATTCCATCGCCGCCTCAAGCGCCTTGCACCCTGCACGGGGAATCCATCCTCCCCCGCAGCGCTCATGGCACACGGATGCCGGGGCTGACCGCCTCAGGCCTCCACGGGCCGGCGCAGCGCGGTGCGGGCACCGCGGACGATCATCAGCAGCCAGACCAGAAGCGTCATGATGCCCAGCACCCCCGCAATCGGCCGTTCGAAGAACGCCAGCCAGGCACCGTCGGACTTGATCATCGAGGTCATGAAATTCTGCTCCAGCATCTCGCCGAGCACCAAGCCCAGGATCATCGGCGCGATGGGAATCCCATTCTCCTCCATGAACCAGCCCAGCACCCCGAAGATCAGCATGAGCACAATGCCGTAAGGGCTGTTGGTCATGGCGAAGGCGCCGACGATGCAGAACAGCAGGATCAGCGGCAGCAGGATCGTGCGTGGGATGCGCAGCACCTGCTTCATGCTCTTGATGGCCATCCATCCGAGCGGAACCATGATCAGGTTGGCGAGGATGAAGATGATGAACACCGCATAGATGAACTGCGGATTCTCGGTGAACACCGTGGGGCCGGGATTCATGCCCTTCATGTACAGCACGCCGATGACGATGGCGGTGATGGAATCGCCGGGAATGCCGAAGACCAGTGCCGGGATCCATGCGCCTGCCACGGCCGAGTTGTTGGAGGAGCCGGCTTCCACCACCCCTTCCACATGGCCGGTGCCGAACTTCTCCGGGGTACGGGAAAAGCGCTTCGCCATGGCGTAGGAGACCCAGGCCGCGATATCGGCGCCCGCGCCCGGCAGCGCGCCGATCAGCGTTCCCATCAGCGAGCCGCGGATGAAGTTGAGCCAGTAACGCCGCATCACCGCGCCAACGCCACGGAACACGTTGCCGACCTGCGGCACCACAACGTTCCCGCCCTGGTGCAGATCCACCGCGCCTCGCAGCAGCTCCGACACGGCAAAGGCGCCGATCATCACGGCGATGAAGTTGACCCCCGACATCAGATCCACATTGCCGAAGGTGAAGCGCGGCACGCCGGCCGCCGGATCGATGCCGATGCTGGCGACGCCCAGGCCGAACAGCAGGGAGACGAAACCCTTCAGCGGATTTCCCGTCCCGATGAACACGGCGCAGGTCAGGCCCAGGCAAGCCAGCCAGAAGTACTCGAAGGAGGAGAAGTTCAGCGCCAGTTCCGCCAGCGCGGGAGCGCAGGCCACCAGGAACAGCACCCCAATGATTCCGCCCAGCGCCGAGAACACGACATTGACGCCGAGATTGAGATCGAGTTGCCCCTTGCGGGCCATGAGGTAGGATTCGTCGGTATAGGCGGCGGAGGCCGGTGTGCCGGGCATGCGCAGCATCGCCGCCGGAATGTCGCCGGAGAAGATCGCCATGGCCGTGGCGGTCACGATGGCCCCCAGCGACGGCACCGGGTCCATGAAGAAGGTGACGGGCACCAGCAGCGCCGTGGCCATGGTCGCCGTCAGGCCCGGCATGGCGCCGATGAACATGCCGAACACGGCCGATCCGAGGATCACCAGCATGACCGGGGGATCGAAGACCAGCTCGAAGGCCGTCACGATTGTGTCCATGGCCGATCCCTCAGAGGATGTTGTTCAGCAGGCCGCGCGGCAGAGGCACGCGCATCATCTCGCTGAAGAACCAGTGCACCAGCAATGTCGCCCCCAGTGCGACAGGCAGCGCCCGCAGTGGCCGCTCGCCGAACCACAGGAACAGCGCCAGCAGCAGCACGAAGGCAAGCGGAATGAAGCCCAGCGTCTCGGCGAAGAAGAGATAGGCCAGCACCGCCGCCGGCATGGCGAAGAAGGAGACCACCTGACCCGGCCGTGACCACCAGGGCGCCAGTGTCACCCAGGCCTCACCCTGGCGCCGCGCCGCGTAGCCGCGCACCATCAGCAGCAGCGCGCAGACGATCAGGCCGCCGCCCAGCAGGCGGGGGAACAAGGCCGGCCCATAGTCCTGGCCGGGAAAGGCGGGAAAATACAGGGTCAGCCAGATCATCGTGCTGGCCAGCAGCAACAGGATCAGGCCGAGGACGGCATCATTGAGCCGCATCGCGCAGGCGCTCCGCAAGGCGTGGCCAGGGGGCCACGCGGGGCAAGGGAGGCGCGGCGCAGGGCCGCACCCCGGAAGAGGCCCGGCGGCGGAGAGTCCCCTCCGGGCACGATCGCATCAGGCGCGGGCCAGCCCAGCGGCGCGCATCGCCTCGCCCATCGCGCGGTCGGACTTGTCCATGAAGGCGGCGAAGCCTTCGGGATCGGCCCAGATCGTGCCGAAGCCGCGTGCGTTCATGAAGTCGGTGAATTCCTTCGCCTTGTAGGCGCGCTCCAGCGCGGTCACCAAGGTCTTGGCCATGTCGGGCGGCAGGTTGCGGGGCGCCGCGATGCCGCGCCAGGCGCCGGTGGAATAGCTGATGCCGAGCGCCTCATTCAGCGTCGGCACGTCGGCGAATTGCGGGTTCCGCTTGGATGCCATGATGGCGAGGCTGCGCGCCCGCCCGGCATCGAGCATCGCCCGCGCCTCGGGGACCGAGCAGGTGACGATATCGACGCCGCCCGCCGCGAGATCCTGCATGGCCGGCGCGGCGCCATTCGAGGGCACCCAGCGGACATGATCGGCCTTGAGCCCCATCGCCTGCAGCCATCCGATCAGCGCCAGATGCCAGATGCCGCCCTGGCCGGTGCCGGAGGCCTTCATCTTTCCCGCCGGCGCCGCCTTGATGGCCTCGGCCAGGGCCTTGATGTCCTTGTAGGGCGAGGAAGCGCTGACCTGCACACCCGGCGGGTCCTCGTTCATCAGCGCCAGCGGCGTGTAGTCCTTCCAGGTCAGGTTCGTCAGGCCGGCATGGTGGAGCATGGCAATCTCCACCGTGATGATGCCGATGGTGTAGCCATCGGGCTGGGCGGTGGCGATGGCGGAATGGCCGACCACACCATTGCCGCCGGTGCGGTTCACCACATTGATCGGCTGCCCCAGGTCTTTCTCCAGCAGGGCGCCGATGATGCGCGCCGTGGCATCGGTGCCGCCGCCCGCGCCCCAGGGGCAGATCAGCGTCAGAGGGCGGCTGGGATAGGGGCTCTGGGCCAGGCCAGGGCGGGCCAGCAGGCTGGCGGCACCCACAGCCGCGCCAGCACCCAGGAGGCTGCGGCGACGCAGTTCAGTCATGAACATTCTCCCACGGCGCTCCCTCGGAGGGGGGCACTCTCTATTCGTTGTGGTGACAGACTAAGGGCCACCGCTCGGCCTCGGCAAGCGTGCAGCCAGCGCGACGTCGGAACCGCGCCGGCTCGACCGCAGGCGGCCCGAGCAGCGCCGCCATCCTCCGACATCTCGGCTCAGCCACGGGCTCCCCGGGCTGCTTCCGCACGAGGAAGCGCCCGGCTCCGCGCGGGACTCCACGAAGCGGAGCGCCACACCCTGCGCCGCTTCCGGGCCGGCAGGAGGCGCCGCCCTCCTGCACAGCGTCAGCCTCCGCTCCGGCCGACTCAACCCATTGGGCAGAGCTGGCGCGGCAGGAGATGGCCGACTTGGTTCACAGGGAGTGCCGCCCTGGAAGCGGCCCGATCACCACCGCACTGCGGGCGCATCACACGGCAGCGGAATGCGCATTGGGCCTACGGAGCAGAAAGGCATCGAAGCAGGCCGCGACCTGTCGCACGAAGCGCCGCCCAAGAGGCGTGACCCGGAGTTGCAGCGCGTCCCGCAGCACCAGCCCTTCCCTCTCAAGCCCATCCATCCGGGCGAGCGCCTGCCGCAGGACAGCCTGCGCCTCCGGCCCCGCGTCGCGCATGTCGAGCGCGAAGTCGCACATGACGCGCTCAATCATCCCGGCGCGCAGGACATCCTCCGGGGTGGCGGCGAGGCCACGCGCGATGGGTAGGCATCCGGCTGCCACGGCCCCGGCATAACGCCGCTCGTCCACCACGTTCTGAGCGTGACTGCCTGCGATGTTGCCGATGGCGGAGGCGCCGAGGCCAAGCAGCACCGGCGCCCTGTCCGTGGTGTAGCCCTGGAAGTTCCGCCGCAGCCGACCCGCCGCCGCGGCCCGGGCCAGGCCGTCATGCGGAAGGGCGAAATGATCGAGGCCGAGCGCCTGATAGCCGACGCTGATCAGCACGGCCTCGGCCGCCTCGGCCTGCTCCAGCCGCGCCAAGGCGTCGGGCAGGGTGCTGGCGTCGATCGCCTTCTGATGCGGCTTCATCCAGGCGACATGCGCATAGCCGAACACCGCGAGCCGATCCGCACCGAGCGCGGCCGCAAAGCGGGCGCTCGTCTCCACATGCGCGACGGTCTGGGTGGGCAGGCCGTACATCAGGTCGATATTGATCTCCCGCAGTCCCGCGCGGCGCAGCCGTTGCACGGCCAGTTCCACCAGGGCGGCCGGTTGCGGCCGGCCAATGCGCGCCTGCACCGCCGGGTCGATATCCTGCACACCAAGGCTGGCGCGGGTGAAGCCGAGCGCGCCGAGTGCCTCTGCCGTCGCTTCGTCCAGTCTACGAGGGTCCAGTTCGATGGCGATCTCAGCACCGGGGCGCAAACCGAAGCGGCGCCGCAGCGTGCCAAGCAGGGCCTGCAGCCCCTCCGGCCCCAGGATGGAGGGCGTGCCACCGCCAAGATGCAGATGGGAGACACCGGCATGGGGCGGCAGCGCATCCGCCAGCAGCGCCGCCTCCGCCTGCAGCGCCTCGGCATAGGCGCGAATCCGTTCCGCCGAGCGCGTGGGCCTGGCGTGACAGGCGCAGTACCAGCAGAGATCCCGGCAGAAGGGGACATGGACGTAGAGGGACAAGGGACCGGAAGGCACGAGGCTTTCACGCAGCCAGCGCCGGTACGTGGTCTCCTCCAGCGGGCCGAATTGCGCGGCCGTGGGGTAGCTGGTGTAGCGGGGCACCTGCGCCTCGGCCAGCGCGAGCAGGGCACGGTTGGGGGCGGCTTCGGTCCGGTCGGTCATGCCCCCTTCCTAGCGGCTCGGCGATGAGGCGCTCTTGATCAAGGTCAAAGCAGGGCGGTTGGCGCTGCCCCAAACCGCTCCCGCACAGGAGACCGGATGGTGAGCGAGCGGAACATGGGCGGCGCGGAGGTGATCCGCTTGTGCGATGCTCGGGATATCCGGCTTGAGGCCCGGATCCGGGCCCTGATGGCGGAGCACGAGATCCTGCGTGTGCTTTGCGCCCGGCTGGAGAGCTTCGCCGACGGGCTGCCCGGCCTTCCTCCCGCGCAGGACCGGCGTTCCGCGGCCCGGCTGCTCACAGCCTGGCTGCCTGCCCATCAGCAGCGGGAAAGCGCATTGCTGGACGAGTTGCTGCCGGCGGGGAGAGCCGGCGCGCTGGAGCGGGCGGTACTGGACCGCATCCACAGCCAGCACGCGATGGACAAGGTGCATGCGCAGGATCTCGGCGCAGCGCTGGAAATAGCGGATGGCGGCGGCGAGCCTCAGGCCCTGAGCTACATGCTGCGCTGCTTCTTCGATGGCTGCCGACGCGCTCTGGCGTTCGAGGAACTCGCCATCCTGAAACTGGCGCGGCGGCCTCTCTCACCGAGGGCGCAGGCGCTGCTGACAGCATCCCTCCGCACGGAACCGGGGCTGCGCTGAGGGCCCGGGCCAGACCGCGTTCAGGCGGCCTCCGCCCGCTCCCGCAGCGCATCCCGGTTGCGGATGGTCACGAGCCGGCCCGAGGGCAGGTCGATCAGTCCGTCACGCTTCAGCTTGGTCATCTGGCGGCTGACCGTCTCGATGGTCAGCCCCAGCACATCGGCGATCTGGGCACGCGTTAGGGGCAGGTCGAAAGTCACCTCGCCCGTCTTCTGCGGCCCGCCCAGGTGGCCTGCCAGATCGAGGAGGAAGCTCGCCACCTTCTCCTCGGCGGTCATGCGGCCGAGCATCAGCATTCGCGCCCGCGCCTCGTCCAGCGCGGCCAGGGTCCGGCGCAGCAGCAGGCGTTCCATGCGGACATGGTGCTCCAGCGCCGCCTCGAAGGGCTTGCGCGGGAAGACACAGAGCTGGGCGTCCGTCAGGGCGGTGATGCTGTGCTCCGCCGCCTCGGTGAAGGGCCGGCCGACGAAATCCGCGGGATAGAGGAGGCCGACGATCTGCTCCCGCCCATCCGCCGTCGTGGCGCTGAGCTTGAGCACGCCGGCGAGCAGGTTGGCGCAGACCAGCGCTTCATCGCCTGCCCAGACGAGGGTTTCCCCCCGCGCCAGCTGGCGATGACGGCCGAGACGGTTGAGCGTCGCCAGTTCATCGTCGGTCAGGCTGCCGCAAAGCGACTGGTCGCGCACCGCACAATCGGAACACACCTGGCTGATGGCGTCGGCCCTCCCATGCCTCAGCTCTCGTTATAGAGAGGGAATCGGCATCTTTGCAGCGGTTCTTCCGGATGGGCGGCAGACGCAGACGGAATGGCAGCGGCCCGGGGCATGGGATCCCTCCCCCCGGGCCTCCTTAGCTTCTGCCGGACTTTTCAGGCGACCGGGTGGTTCCGGTCATCCTGCGGCAGATGGAACTCGTGCCAGATGCCGTTCAGCACCCCGAAGGCGACGGCCAGGCCAAGGCCCAGCACCCAGGTGAAGTACCACATGGAGATCTCCGCTCAGTAGAAATGGGGGTTGCTGCCGACCTCCTTGCTCGTCACCCGGCCCCACAGAACCCGGTAGACCCAGGCGGTGTAGAGGAGGATGAGAGGAAGGAAGATGATCGTCACCACCAGCATGATGAACAGCGTCCGCTGGCTGGAGGAGGCGTTCCAGACGGTCAGGCTGGAGTGCGGGTCGATCGCGCTGGGCAGGATATAGGGGAACATCGAGAGCCCGACGGTGGCGATGATGCCGAAGGTCGAGAGGGAGGAGCCTGCGAAGGCCGGTACTTCCCACTTCGCCCGGATGCCCAGCAGGGCCAGGGCGGCGCCCGCGAAGCCCAGGGCAGGGGCGATCATCATCCAGGGATGGGCCTCGTAATTGGCAAGCCAGGCCCCGACCTCCCGCATGCTGGTGGTGCGCAGCGGATTGGAGAAGCCGGCCGGATCGACCGCGCTGGTGATGCGGAAGCCGATGTCGCCCCAGGCCACATAGGCCCAGCCGGCCGCGAACAGCGCGAGGGAGAACAGCGCCGCCACCGTGCCGAAGGTCCGCGCCCGCGCATGCACCGGCCCGCGCTCGATCCGGATCGAAAGATAGGCCGCGCCGTGCAGGACGACCATCGCGACCGAGAGCAGGCCGCAGAGGAGGGTGAAGGGCGTGAACAGGCCGAAGAAGCTGCCCTCGTAGAAGGCGCGCAGATCGCCATCCAGGCGGAAGGGCACGCCCTGCAGCACATTGCCGACCGCGACGCCGAAGACCAGGGAAGGCACGAAGCCACCCACGAAGAGCGCCCAGTCCCAGCGCGTGCGCCAGGCGGGGTCGGGCTTCTTGGAGCGGTACTTGAAGCCCACCGGCCGCAGGATCAGCGCCATCAGCACCACGAACATGGCGAGATAGAAGCCGGAGAAGCTGACGGCATAGACGAAGGGCCAGGCGGCGAAGATCGCTCCGCCTCCCAGGATGAACCAGACCTGGTTGCCTTCCCAGGTCGGGCCGACGGCATTGATGACCATCCGCCGCTCCACATCCGTGCGGGCGACGAAGGGCAGCATGGTGGCCGCACCGAGGTCCCACCCGTCGGTGAGGGCGAAGCCGATGAGCAGCACGCCCATCAGCCCCCACCAGATGAGCCGCAGCGTGGCGTAATCATAGGCGAGATCCATGACCATGCCCTCCTTCAGGCGACCATGGGGGTGGCGGGAACGGTGTCGCCGGGCGGCAGTTGCGGGTCCTCATGCCCGGCGAAGGGGCCCTTCCGGACGGTGCGGATGATCAGCCCGACCTCGATGACGGCAAGCACGCCATAGACGAGGGTGAAGCCGATGATGGTCATCCACAGCTGGGTGCGGCTGAGCGAGGAGACGCCGAGGAAGGTCGGCAGGACTCCCTCGATCGCCCAGGGCTGGCGACCCATCTCGGCGATGACCCAGCCCAGTTCTGCCGCGATCCAGGGCAGCGGGATCGCCAGGACGGCCAGGCGCAGGAACCAGCGCGATTCATGCCGGCGCAGGCTGCACAGCAGGAAGGCGGTGGCGAAGAGCGCGATCATGGCGAAGCCGATGCCGGCCATGATGCGGAAGCTCCAGAACATCAGCGGCACGTTCGGCACCGTGTCCCAGGCCGCCTGCCGGATCTGCTCCGCGGTCGCCTCGCGCGGGTCCGCCACATAGCGGGTCAGCAGCAGGCCATAGCCGAGGTCGCGGCCATGGCGGGCGAAAAGCGCGCGCGCGGCCATGTCCTTCGGGTCCGCCTTGAGGGCCTGCACCGCGCCGAAGGCGATCCGGCCGGATTCGATCCGCTCCTGCGCATGCAGCACCAGTTCCGACATACCCGTCACCTCCTTATCGAGGCTGCGGGTGGCGATAACGCCGAGCACCCAAGGGACGGTCACCGCGTAGTCCGTGGCCCGCGTGGTGCTGTTGGGCAGGCCGAACAAGGTCAGCCCGGCGGGCGCCGGCTCGGTGTGCCAGGCGGCCTCGATGGCGGCCAGCTTCATCTTTTGGTTGTCGGTGAGTGCATAGCCGGACTCGTCGCCCAGCACGACGACCGAGAGGGAAGAGGCCAGGCCGAAGGCGGCCGCGACGGTCATCGAGCGCTTGGCGAAGCCCACCCACTGCCCGCGCAACAGATAGAGCGCGGAAATGCCCAGTACCATTACGGCGGCGATGACATAGCCGGCGGAGACAGTGTGCACGAACTTCGCCTGGGCGATCGGATTGAAGAGCACGGCGGCGAAATCGTTCACCTCCATGCGCATCGTCTCGGGATTGAACACCGCGCCCACCGGGTTCTGCATCCAGCCATTGGCGATGAGGATCCAGAGGGCGGAGAAATTCGTGCCCAGCGCCACCATGAAGGTCGCGAAGAGGTGGCCGAGCTTGGAGAGCCGGTCCCAGCCGAAGAACATCAGCCCGACGAAGGTCGCTTCCAGGAAGAAGGCCATCAGGCCCTCGATGGCGAGCGGCGCGCCGAAGATGTCGCCGACATAATGGGAGAAGTAGGACCAGTTCGTGCCGAACTGGAATTCCATCGTCAGCCCGGTGGCGACGCCGAGCACGAAGTTGATGCCGAAGATCGTGCCCCAGAACTGCGTGATCTGGCGCCAGATCGGGCGGCCGGTCATCACGTAGACGCTCTCCATGATGACGAGCATGAAGGAGAGGCCGAGGGTCAGCGGCACGAAGAGGAAATGATAGAGCGCGGTCAGCGCGAATTGCAGCCGCGACAGGTCGACGACACCGGGGTCCATTGGTTTGCTCCGCCCAGTCCGGCCGTCCGCGCGCATCGCGGGCGCGGCTTGGGCCTCGGGTGGGCCCAATTGGCCCGGGCGCAGCCCCCCGCGCTTTGATCTAGGTCAAAGCCCCGGGCCAAGGGATGCGCGATGGGGAGCCCATGCCGCAGCCCCTCCCGGATCAGCAACAGAATGCCCGCCACCGCGCCTGGCTGAAGGACGCTGCCAGAGCCGGTGGCCGCTGGAACGGCATCGCGACTCTGTCGCTCTGCCTGGATGGGGTGGCTGCCATCGCCTTCGCGGCTGCGCTGGCGGGGGGGCTGACCTCGCTCGAAGGGGGGCTGCCAGCCGTAGCCCCCTGGCTGGCGCTGGGTGTTCTGGCCGCTGCCGGGCGCGGGGTCTTCGCCCTCCTTTCGGCCCATGCGGGCGCCGAGGCCGCGCGCCGGGCCAAGACCGCGCTGCGGCGCCGGGTGGTGGTGGCCAGCCTTGCCATTCCGACCGGCGAAAGGCCGCCGGTCGGCAGCCTGCTGACCTCGGCGGTGGATGAGGTGGAGGCGCTGGACGGCTACATCGCCCGCTTCATGCCGGCCCGCCGGGCCGCGGCGGCGGTGCCCTTCCTGGTGCTGGGCGCGACGGCCCTGGCCAGCCCCTTCAGCGCCGGGATCCTGGCCTTCACCCTGCTGCCCTTCGTGGTGGCCCTGGCGCTGGCCGGCGGCGCGGCCGCGCATCAGGCACGACGGCAATTCGAAGCCCTTTCCCGTCTTTCATCCCTGTTCGCGGACCGGGTGCGGAGCCTGCCCGTCGTGCTCTCCTTCCAGGCGGAGGCGCGGGAGACGGCTCGCCTGGCCAGGGCGGCGGAGGAGTTGCGCCGCCGCACCGTGGGCGTGCTGCGGATCGCCTTCCTCTCCTCCGGCGCGCTGGAATTCTTCGCGGCTCTCTCGGTGGCCCTGGTCGCCGTCTATGCGGGGTTCAACCTGCTCGGCCTCCTGCCTTTTCCGACGCCGGAGACGCTGGATCTGGGCCGCGCCTTCTTCGTCCTGGCCCTGGCGCCGGAATTCTATGCCCCCATGCGCCGGCTCGCCGCCGCCTATCATGACAAGCAGGCGGCCGAGACCGCCGCGGGCCGGCTGCAGGCGCTGGAGGCCCTCGCCCGCGCGCCCGCCCCCGGGTCCCGGCCCATCACCGAGGCCCCCGCCATCCGTTTCACGAAGGTGGCCATCCGCTACCCGGGCGAGGACCGCGCGGCGGTGGAGGGCTTCAACCTGGACATCGCGCCCGGCCAAGTGGTGGCGCTGCTGGGTTCCAGCGGCTCGGGCAAGACCACGCTGCTGAACCTCCTGCTCGGCCTCGCACCGCTGACACAGGGGGAGGTGCTGGTGGATGGGCTGGCCCTGTCCGAGGCCAGGTCCTTCGCCCCCTCCATCGCCTGGATGGGGCAGGCTCCGCTGATCATTCCCGGCAGCATCGCCGAGAATGTCGCTCTCTCCCGCCGCGATGCCTCCGAAGCCAGGATCGCGCAGGCCGCGGAACGTGCCGGCCTCGGCCCCATGCTGCTGGAGCGGCCGGGTGGGCTGGCTGCCGTGCTGGACGAACGAGGCGCCGGGCTTTCGGGTGGTGAGCGGCGGCGCATCGCGCTCGCCCGTGCCCTGCTGAAGGACGCCCCGATCCTGCTGCTGGACGAACCCACCGCGCATCTGGACGCGGCCGCGGAGGCTGCGCTGATCCCCGTGATCCGGGAGGGAGCGAAGGGCCGCACCACCATCATCGCCACCCATTCCGAGCGGCTGGCCGCCATCGCCGACCAAGTCGTGAGGCTCGACTGATCATGTCATCCACTCAGCCGCCCACTGGACGCCTGCAGCAACTCCTCGCCGCCGAGCGGGCGCGCCAGCGCGGCCGCTTCCTGCTTGCCGGAATCGCGGCGGCTGCGGTCTCCGCCGCTTCGGTGATCCTGCTCGGCCTCTCCGGCTGGTTCATCACCGGGGCGGCCCTGGCGGGGGCCGCGGGCGCGGCCTCCGCCCAGGCCTTCAACTACATGCTGCCAAGCGCCGGGATCCGGTTGCTGGCCATCCTTCGCACCGGCAGCCGCTATGGCGAGCGACTGGTGGGGCATGACGCCGCACTGCGCGCCCTGGCCCGCATCCGGCCCGCGCTTTTCGCCGCGCTCGCCGCCGCGCCGCCCGCCCAGGCCCTGGCCCTCTCCACCGGCGAGGCCTCGGCCCGGTTGGTGCAGGACGTGGATGCGGTGGAGGCGCGCCTTGTCCAGCGTTCCGCCAGCTGGGCCATGATGGCCTCGATCGCCAGTGGTACGGCGCTGCTGCTTCTGGCCGGGATCGCGCCCGCCCTGGCGGCGGCGGGGATCGCGCTCGGCTTCCTGTTGCTGGCGCACCTCCTCGCCAACGCGTTGCAGGCGCGCGGGCGGGCGGCGCAGCGGGCCGCCGGCCGGCTGAAGGAGGAGTTCGCCACCTATGCCGCCACTGCTTCCGAGCTGCGGGCCTATGGACTGGAGGGCTGGGCGGCCGGGCGGATCGACGCGTGCAGCGATGCGCTGGCCTCGGCGCAAAGCCGTGTCACCTGCGGGACGGGCTACTTCGAACTGGGGCAGGCCTTCGCCACCGGGCTCGCATCCATGGCCGCGCTCGCCCTCTCCTCTGGCGAGCCCCTCCCCCTGGCGGCGCTGGCCGCGCTGGGCGCTGCCATGACCGTGGATGGCGTGGCCGGCTTCGCCCGTGGGCTGGAACGGCGCGGCACGCTGCGCGCGGCTGAGATGCGGCTCAATGCGGTGCTGGATGCCGCTGCCCCGCCGCGCCTCTCGCGCCCCGTCATGGATGCCGCGCCGGCCATTCGCCTTTCCCGGCCGGGCGTATTGCTGCGGCCGGGCGCGGTGGTGGCCATCACGGGCCCCTCCGGCTGCGGCAAGACCACGCTGCTGGAAACTCTGCTGGCGCTGCGCGAGGTGGAGCCGGGCCGGGTGAGCCTCGGAGGCGCCGATCTCGCCATGCTGCCGCCGGATGTGGCGCGCCGTTGCTTCGCCCATGCCCCGCAGGATGCCACGTTATTGGCCGGCACCGTGCGGGACAGCCTGCGCCTCGCGGCGCCAGAGGCCAGCGAGGCCGATCTGTGGGAGGCCCTGCGCGACGCGGCGCTGGCCGGGCGGGTGGCCGCCCTGCCCGAGGGGCTGGATACCTGGCTGGGCGAGGACGGCGCGCGGCTCTCAGGCGGCGAGCGACGGCGGCTGGTGCTGGCCCGCGCCTATCTCCGCCCGGCATCCTGGTTGCTGCTTGACGAACCCACGGAGGGGCTGGACGAGGCAACCGAGCGGCGCGTGCTGGACGGGCTCCATGCCCGGCTGGAGCGGACCGGCCAGGGAGCCTTGATCGTCACGCACCGCCCGGGGGCCACCGCCCTCTGCAGCCACGTCCTGGAGATGGGTGGGGCGTGGGGGACGAGCGCCGCACCGGCCCTGGCCTGCCGCTGACGCCAAGGGGGCTCGCCGGTGAGGGTGGCCATGGCCCCTCCGGCCTGCCGCGACAGCCGGAAGAATGTTCTCTCCATGCCCCAGCGGCTGGCCCAGGACAGGAATCGCTCGGAGGGCGGTCCCCTGCCCATGATGCGGCGGGCTCATGACCTGCCGGCCGAAAGGGAGGGTTTCCCTTCGACGACCGCTTGTGATTTCATGGGAATCCAGGGGGTGGAAACCGGCACGGAGGCACGCCACCGCGCCGCCAAGAAGCCCTCCCAGCCCTTTTATTTCATGACCAGGGAGCGAGCCTCTCCTCCCAACCGATTGCACCATGGCCCCGGAGATCGGCGGGACCGAAGCAGCGGACCTGAGGAGCACTGTCACGCGCAGCGCTTTTCCAGCCGGCTTCCCAAGGCCCCGCAGCCGACTCATCTTCTGCCGGGACCCGGGACAGGCAAAAAATGGACGAAGTGGCGCAAAGCCGCTCGGAACAAAGAGGAGACATCCATGGTCGAAGCCAATGGCCGCAGCCCCGCCATCAGCCGCCGGGCGACCCTCGCCGCTGCGGCAGGGGCGCTGACCCTTCCCGCCCTGCATGCGCGGGCGCAGGGTGTCATCACCGTCAAGTTCAGCCATGTGGTCGCCGACAGCACGCCGAAGGGCCAGGCGGCGATCCGGTTCAAGGAGGCGGCGGAGCGGCTCCTGCCCGGCCGGGTGAAGGTCGAGGTCTATCCCAACTCGCAGCTCTACGGCGATGCGAAGGAAATGGAGGCGCTGCTGCTCGGGGACGTGCAGATCCTGGCCCCGTCGCTCTCCAAATTCGACCGCTTCACCAAATCCGTTCAGGTCTTCGATCTTCCCTTCCTGTTCGCCGACATGGAGGCGGCCGATCGCTTCCAGGCTGGCGAGACGGGCCAGAAGCTGCTGCACTCGATCGAGAAGCGCGGGCTGCTCGGCCTCGGCTACCTGCACAACGGGCTGAAGCAGCTCTCGGCCAACAAGCCGCTGCTGGTTCCCGAGGATGCACGCGGACTCAAGTTCCGGGTGCAATCCTCGGATGTTCTTGTCGCCCAGTTCCAGCAGCTCGGCGCGAATCCGCAGAAGCTCGCCTTCGCCGAGGTCTATCAGGCGCTGCAGACCGGTGCGGTTGATGGGCAGGAGAACACCTGGTCGAACTGCTACAGCCAGAAATATCAGGAGGTGCAGTCCGATTTCACCGAGTCGAATCATGGGCTGATCGACTACATGCTGGTCACCAACAGCCGCTGGTGGCGGGGCCTGCCGGATGAGGTGCGCGGCGGGCTGACCAAGGCGCTGGACGAGGCGGTCGAGCTGAACAATACCGTCGCCCAGAAGCTCAACGACGATGCGCGCGCGAAGATCGCCGCGTCCCGCGCCAAGATCCACACCCTGTCGGCCGACCAGCGCGCCCAGTGGCGCGAGGCGATGCGCCCGGTCTGGAAGCGCTTCGAGAAGGATATCGGGGCCGACATCATCGCGGCGGCCGAGCAAGCGGGGCAAGCGACCTGACGCGGGGCGGGCCTTAGCCATGCAGTTGCTGCGCACCGTCTGGCATCGCCTGGAGGAGGGCCTCATGGCCCTCCTCCTCGTCTTCATGACGCTCGTGACCTTCTATCAGGTCGTGCTGCGTTACATCTTCAATGACAGCCTGCTCTGGGGCCAGGAGGCGGTTCTCTACGCCTTCGGCTGGCTCGTCCTGCTTGGGCTTGCCTATGGTGTGCGGACACGCGCGCATCTCGGGATCGACATCGCGGTGAAGGCGCTGTCGCCGCCGCTCCGTCGCGGAGTCGGGCTGGTCGCGGTCGCCCTCTGCATGGTCTATGCCGCGCTCCTGGCCTATGGCTCCTGGGTCTACATGGACACCCTCCGGACGGTCGGGATCGAGGCGCAGGACATCCCGGTCGAGCGGTGGATCCTCATGGCGATCCTGCCTTTCGGGTTCCTGCTGCTGCTGCTGCGGCTCTGCACGGAAGCGAAGCTGATCCTGACCGGCGAGGCGCAGGGCTTCGAGATCGCCGACGAAGCCGGCGACGCGTTACGCGAGCTCCACGATCCGCATCCGTGAACCCGGACGCATGACCCCGTTTCCGCCGACCCATCGGCTGCCCAGGGCGATCCCATGACCACAGCCTTCCTTTTCGTCGTGCTCTTCGCGCTGATGCTGCTGGGCGTGCCGATTGCGATATCGCTTGGCCTTTCGGCGGTGCTGACCATCCTGTTCTTCGCGCAGGACAGCATCGCCTCGCTCACCATCAAGTTCTTCCAGGCGATGCAGGAGAACTACACCCTCCTCGCCATTCCCTTCTTCATCCTGGCGGGCCAGCTCATGACGACGGGCGGTGTCGCCCGTCGCATGATCGAATTCGCGGTCGCCTGCGTGGGCCACCTGCCAGGCGGCCTTGGCATCGCTTCCGTCCTGGCCTGCATGCTCTTCGCCGCCGTCTCCGGCTCCAGCCCCGCCACGGTGGTGGCTGTGGGCTCCGTGGTCATCGCCGGCATGGTCCGCAAGGGCTACTCCAAGGACTTCGCGGCCGGCGTGATCTGCAATGCCGGCACGCTCGGCATCCTGATCCCGCCTTCGATCGTCATGGTGGTCTATGCTGCCACGACCGAGACCTCGGTCGGCCAGCTGTTCATGGCGGGCGTCGTGCCGGGCCTGGTGCTCGGCCTGATGCTGATGGTGACCATCTTCGTGGCGGCGCTCCGTCTCAACCTGCCGCGCGAGCCCTGGCCCGGCTTCTGGCCGGCGACGCGCGCCGTGGTGCAATCCGGCGCGAAAGCCATCTGGGGGCTTCTCCTGATCGTCGTCGTGCTCGGCGGCATCTATGGTGGCATCATGACCCCGACCGAGGCGGCGGCGGTTTCCGCCATCTACGCCTTCCTCGTCGCCGTATTCGGCTACCGCGACATGAGGCTCGCGCAGATACCGGGCGTGCTGGTCAGTTCAGCGCGCGTGACGGTGATGCTGATGTTCATCATCGCCAATGCCTTCCTGTTCAGCCACGTCCTGACCACCGAGCAGATCCCACAGAGCATTGCCCAGGCGATCATCTCCGCGGGTCTCGAGCCCTGGCAGTTCCTGCTGGTGGTGAACATCATCCTGCTGATCGCGGGCAACTTCATGGAGCCCTCCTCGATCATCCTGATCCTGGCGCCGATCCTGTTTCCCATTGCGACGAAGCTCGGGATCGACCCTGTCCATTTCGGCGTGATGATGGTGGTGAACATGGAGATCGGCATGGTGACGCCGCCTGTCGGGCTCAATCTCTTCGTCACCTCGGGGGTGACGGGCATGTCGGTGTCGCAGGTTGTCCGTGCTGCAAGCCCATGGCTCATGGTGCTGCTGATCTTCCTGATCCTGGTCACCTATCTGCCCTGGCTGTCGCTGGCCTTGCCCAACGCGCTCTACGGCCTGACGGGAGGCGGCGTGCCCTAGGCAGAGGACTCACGGGAGCAGTCGTGAGGGCCGTGCCACCTGCCGCCATCGGCACAGAGCAGTGCCGATGGCACTCCCCAGACCGCTTCCCAGCCAAGTGGCGGTCTGGGGGCAGGCACCGGCTGGGGCGCGGCCTGATCTGAAGGCCGATGGTGCGCCCAGGTCGCAGCAAACGGGCCCGGGGCTCAGGCCCCCTGGCGCGGGCGGAACAGGCGCCCGCCCTCGGCGAAGAGCACCATGCAGAGCGCCAGCACGCCGCAGGCGGCGAAGCCCAGCATGAGCGGCCCCGTGGTGCCATCGAACTGCTGACCGATGAAGAAGCCGATCAGCGCGCCGCTGAAGGTCGTCACGAAGCCCTGCACCGCCGAGGCGGTGCCAGCGATATGCCCCAGTGGCTCCATGGCCATGGAGCCGAAATTGGGACCGGTCAGGCCGAAGCAGAACATCATGCCGGCCTGCAGCAGAGCGAAGCTCCACAGGTTCTCGTGGCCCGACAGGGCCAGGGCGGCATGCACCACGGCGAAGCCGATATAGCCGAGCAGGGCGCCATGCGAGATGCGGCGGGTGCCGAAGCGCCCAACCAGTCTGGCGTTCAGCATCGACGCCAGAGCCATGGCTATGGCGATTGCGGCGAAGATCGAGGTGAAGAGCTGCGGCGCCTTGAAAGTGTCCGCGAAGACCTGCTGCGCCGAGTTGATGAAGCCGAACAGCCCGCCCAGTATCAGCGCCATGGCCAGCATGTAGCCCACCGCAACACGATTGCTCAGCGCGAAGCGGAAGGCGGCGATGATCCGGCCGGGCGCGATAGGCATACGGTCCTCCGGATGCAGCGTTTCCGGCAGGCGGCTGAGTACCCAGAAGCTGGCGGCGGCGCCGAAGACAGCCAGGAACAGAAAGATGAAGCGCCAGGGCGCGACCAGCATGATCACCTGCCCCAGCGTTGGCGCGACCACCGGCACGGCCAGGAAGACGATGAAGGACAGCGACATCACCTGCGCCATCTTTCGTCCGGAATAACAGTCCCGCACGATGGAGACCGCCAGCACGCGCGTGCTGGCCGCGCCGATGCCCTGCACCACGCGGGCCGCCAGCATGGTGTCGAAAGACCCGCTGAACATCGCGACCAGGCTGGCCAGGGTATAGATGCCGAGGCCGGCCAGCAGGACCGGCTTGCGGCCGAAGCGGTCCGCCAACGGGCCATAGACGATCTGCGCCGCGCCGAAACCCAGCAAATAGGCCGTGATGATCCACTGCCGCTGGTTATCGGTGGTGGTGCCCAACGCCTGGCCCATCTCCGGCAGCGCCGGCAGCATGGAATCGATCGCCAGTGCATTGGCCATCATCATCACGGCGATGATCGCCACGAATTCCCGGAAGCCCATGCCGGGGTGGGGCCTGCCCGTGCGGAGCCCCGAGGGCGCCAGCGCCCCGTCCATCGCTGCCATGATCCTGATCCCGTCTTGTCGCCGCCGTTCCTAGCCCGGCTGCCTGGGTCAGATAAGTGGCCAGGCGTCAGGGCTGCCTTGCGAGCAGGCTCCTGGCGGCGCGGGAGCGGCGGCAGGTGCGTTGAGAACCACGCCACCAGGCAGGCACCAAAGGGCCAAGGCATGGCCCCTTGTGCCAGGACGGGGGCTCTTCAACATTGGGCAACCCTCGCTGGTGGAAGGCGAACAGGGCCGTTGCCGCCGCGCCGGCGCGTTGCCGGCTTCCTCGACAAATGAGGCATCGCTTCCCACCTGTCTGTCGATTGGAGGGCCAACATGACCAATTATCGCAAGACCGAGGAAGCCGTCGCGGCGCTGACCCCGGAACAGTATCGCGTGACGCAGCAGAATGGCACTGAGCGGCCCGGCAGCGGCGCGCTGCTCAACAACAAGGAACCGGGCATCTATGTCGATGTCGTCTCGGGTGAGCCGCTGTTCGTTTCGTCGGACAAGTTCGAGTCCGGCTGCGGCTGGCCCAGCTTCACCAAGCCCATCGAGCCGGCGAACGTGAAGGAGCTGCGTGACATGAGCCATGGCATGGTGCGCACCGAGGTCCGCTCGGCCCACGGCGACAGCCATCTGGGCCATGTCTTCCCGGATGGCCCGCGCGATCGCGGCGGCCTGCGCTACTGCATCAACTCCGCCTCGCTGCGTTTCGTGCATCGCGACGACATGGTGGCCGAAGGCTATGGCGCCTATCTCGACCAGGTGGAGGAGATCCCGTGAGAGCCTTTCGGGCCTGAGGCCTTCGGCACGCTGCTGCGGCCCAGCAGGCTGGTTGGCCGGGCAGAGTCCTGCCCGGAAGCGATTTCGGCGGCCGGCATCCTCGCTTACCGCCGCGACGAAGCCGCCTCCCCTTCCTGAGACGTTCAGCCAAGGCTGGCCGACCTCGTGTCTTTGAGGCGGCCAAGAGCCCCCAGAGCCTGCTCCTCGTCGGGGAGAGGCCTCGCCGCCTGCCCTGCCCCCCTGCGCGCGGTCGTTCTCGGACCAGCCGCAGAGCCCCGTCAAAGGGCAAGACCACCCTCCCCCGCCCGCACTTCACATGTACATGTGTTCTCTCTCCGGGGTTTCGTTTCCCTGAAGTTTGTTGCCATGATGGCAATGCTCGTCGCGTCATCACCCAGCCGAGCCGGCGCAAGATCCGGCCGAGGAGGAGAGGTCAGCGATGCCCGTGACGCCCCGCCGCACCACTCCCGCCCTTGCCACGGCGGCCATTCCGCCCGCGCCACGTCCGGGCGCCAGGTGGCAGGCGGAAGGCACCTTTCCCTTCAGGCCGCTACGCATCGTCCTCTCCTTCTCGCCATGCAGGCCAGCGGCATCTCCGCGGCCACTGGTCGGGAAGCTCGCCCCTCCCGCAGTGCCGGTGCGCCTCGCCGGGCTGGGCGCTGAAGCCAGGCCGGGCGGCCCGGAGACGCTCGAAACCTTCATCGCGGCGGACCGCACGAGGTGGCGCGCCGTGCCGCAGGCGGCCCAGGTGAAGCTCGAATGAGGCCCGGTCGCTTACCGAGGGAGCCGAATCCGATGGATAATTTTCCCTCTTCCGGTTCCGGCACCTGGACCCCCGGGCCCGCGACCTCGTCAGGCCCCGAGCTGACCTACCTGTCCGGAATCCAGGCGCTGGTGCGGTTGCTGATGCTGCAGCGGGCCCGCGACGCGGCAGCCGGCCTGAACACCGCCGGCTTCGTCTCGGGCTATCGCGGCTCGCCGCTCGGCAGTCTCGACCAGTCGCTGTGGAAGGCCGGGCAGCAACTCGCCGAGCACCACATCCACTTCCAGCCGGGAGTGAACGAGGACCTGGCGGCGACCGCCGTCTGGGGCAGCCAGCAGGTCAATCTCTTCCCCGGCGCGAAGCACGACGGCGTTTTCGCTATGTGGTACGGCAAGGGCCCCGGCGCCGACCGCAGCGTGGACGTGTTCAAGCACGCCAATGCCGCCGGCACCTCGCGCCACGGCGGCGTGCTGGCGGTGGTCGGCGACGACCACGGCGCCAAATCCTCCTCGCTGCCGCACCAGAGCGACCACATCTTCGCCGCCTCGATGATCCCGGTGCTGAACCCGGCCGGGGTGCAGGAACTTCTCGACCTCGGCCTGCACGGCTGGGCGATGTCCCGCTTCTCCGGCTGTTGGGTCGGGATGCGCGCCCTCACCGACATCGTCGAGACCTCCGCCGGGGTCGTGGTGGACCCGCACCGCGTCGAGACGCGGCTGCCGGCCGATTTCGAGATGCCGCCGGGCGGCCTGTCCATCCGATGGCCCGACCCGCCGCTGGACCAGGAGTACCGGCTCCAGCACTGGAAGGTCTATGCCGCCATGGCCTATGCCCGGGCCAACCACCTGAACCGGGTGGTGATCGACAGCCCGCGGGCGCGGCTTGGCATCATCACCAGCGGCAAATCCTACCTGGACGTGCTCCAGGCGCTCGACGCGCTCGGCATCGACGCAGCGCTGGCGGCGGAGATCGGGCTGCGGGTCTACAAGGTCGGCATGACCTGGCCACTGGATGGCGAGGGCGTGCGGCACTTCGCGGAGGGGCTCGAGGAAATCCTCGTGGTCGAGGAGAAGCGCCAGGTCATCGAGTACCAGCTCAAGGAGCAGCTCTACAACTGGCGCGAGGATGTGCGCCCGAAGGTCACCGGCAAATACGACGAGAAAGGCGAGTGGGAACTCCCCGGCGGCGACTGGCAGCTCCCCGCTGCGGGCGAGCTGACGCCGGCGCTCATCGCGCGCGTGATCGCCCGCCGCATCGCGCCGTTCCACACCAGTGAGCGCATCCGCGAGTGTCTGGATTTCCTCGATGCGAAGGAAGCGGCGCTGGCGCGGCCGCATCCGACGATACCGCGGGTGCCGCATTACTGCTCGGGCTGCCCGCACAACACCTCGACCCGGGTGCCGGAGGGGAGCCGGGCGCTCGCCGGTATCGGCTGCCACTACATGGCGCTGTGGCTGAACCCGGACCAGACGCGCACCTTCAGTCAGATGGGTGGCGAGGGCGTACCCTGGGTCGGCCAGGCGCCCTTCACCGAGACGAAGCACGTCTTCGCCAATCTCGGCGACGGCACCTATTCCCATTCGGGGCTGCTGGCGATCCGCCAGGCCGTCGTGGCGAAGGTGCCGATCACCTACAAGATCCTGTTCAACGACGCCGTGGCGATGACCGGCGGCCAGCCGGTCGAGGGCAAGCTGACGGTGCCGCAGATCGTGCGGCAAGTGAGTGCAGAGGGGATCGAACGCATCGTCGTCGTCACGGACGACCCCACGCGGCATGCGGCCAGTGGCCTGCCGGCCGGAGTGCCGGTGCGGCACCGGCGGGACCTCGACGCCGTGCAACGCGAGCTGCGCGACTATCCCGGCGTCTCGGTGATCGTCTATGACCAGACCTGCGCCGCCGAGAAGCGCCGCCGCCGCAAGCGCGGCCTGATGCCGGACCCGGCGCGGCGCGTTGTCATCAACGACCGCGTCTGCGAGGGCTGCGGCGACTGCTCGGCGAAGTCGAACTGCATGTCGGTCGTGCCGATCGAGACCGAGTTCGGCCGTAAGCGCGCGATCGACCAGTCCTCCTGCAACAAGGACTTCTCCTGCCTGGAGGGCTTCTGCCCGAGCTTCGTCACCGTCGAAGGCGGCACGCTTCGCAAGGGAAAGGCCGTCGCGCCGGTGGGAGGGCTGGGCGCCGAGGGCGGGTCCGCGTCCACGGGCGGCGCGGGGGATCCGGAGCGGTACGAGGCTGCCGGCGGATCGGGGGGCGCGGGCGGCGCCGGGTTCGCGGACGGGCTGCGGGACGCCGAGCGCGCGGGGCGCGCCACCGGCCATGGGAGAGCCGGGCCCAGCGGGGGTGGTGATGACCTCGGGAGCCTGCCGGAGCCGCCGATCCTCCCCGCCAACCGGCCCTATGGCATCCTGGTGGCAGGCGTCGGCGGCACCGGCGTGATCACCATCGGCGCACTGCTCGGGACTGCCGCCACGCTGGAGGGCAAGAGCGTCTCGGTGCTGGACATGGCCGGCCTGGCGCAGAAGGGCGGCCCGGTCTGGTCGCATATCCGCATCGCCGCCCGGCAGGATCTTCTGCATGCCTCCCGGATCGCCGCGGGCGAGGCCGACCTTCTCCTGGGCTGCGACATCGTCGTGGCGGCTGCGGACGAATCCCTGTCCAAGCTGCATGCGGGCACGACACGCGCGGTGGTCAACAGCGACTTCTCGGTCACCAGCGATTTCGTCCGCACCTTCGCCGCGCAGGCCAGGACCGGCGACGTCGCCACGGTCCGCGATCCGCAATTCCCGCTCAGCGCCATCGAGGAGCAGATCGCCGAGGCGGTCGGTCCCGGCCGGGCTGACTTCGTCGCGGGCACACGGCTGGCGACGGCACTGCTGGGCGACTCGATCGCCGCCAATCTCTTCATGGTCGGCTATGCCTACCAGAAGGGGCTGCTGCCCCTCTCCGCCGCCTCCATCCTCAAGGCGATCGAGCGGAACGGCGCGGCGGTGGAGATGAACAAGGGCGCCTTCCTGTGGGGGCGGCGTGCGGCGCTCGACCTCGCCGCGGTGGAGCGGGTGGCCGCGCCGCCCGAGGCCCTTCCCGACCATCGCAGGCTCTCCACAAACCTGGATGAGATGATCGCCCGGCGCGTCGCGGAGCTGACCGCCTATCAGGACGCCCGCTACGCACGGCGCTATGCGGACCTCGTCCAGCGAGTGCGCGAGGCCGAGGGGGCCATGGCACCGGGTCGCACCGGGCTCGCCGAGGCCGTGGCAAAGGGCCATTACAAGCTCCTCGCCATCAAGGACGAGTACGAGGTCGCCCGCCTCTATACCGAAACCGGGTTCCTGGAGCGGCTGGGCCAGACCTTCGAGGGCGACTACCGGCTCGTCTTCCACCTGGCGCCGCCACTCTGGGCCCGGCCCGATCCCGTCACCGGCGAGCCGCGCAAGCGCGCCTTCGGCCCCTGGATGCTACGCGCCTTCAGAGTCCTGGCACGGCTCCGGCGACTGCGGGGCACCGTCCTCGATCCCTTCCGCCTGACCGAAGAGCGGAAGCAGGATCAGCGCCTGCTCGCCGAGTATGAGCGGCTCGTGGAGGAGTTGATCGCATCGCTTCACCCGGGCAACCACGCCGTCGCCGTGGAGCTCGCCGCGCTGCCGGACCAGATCCGTGGCTACGGGCACATCCGCAAGCGGCATGCCGAACACGCGAAGCGCCAGGAGGCCAGGCTGCTCGAAGCCTTCCGCAGCAGGGACGAACATCCAGAGGAAGGCGGCGAAACAGGGCCGAAAGCGCCCGTGCTGGTGGGGAAGTGATGCAGATGAGGGCAGGCTTGGACTTCGGCCTCGGCGAAACCGTGGAGGCGCTGCGCAACGAGGTCGCGCGCTTCGCCGCCGCCGAGATCGCACCGCGCGCGGCCGAGATCGACGCGCGCAACGAGTTCCCTGCCGATCTCTGGCGCAAGTTCGGTGCGCTCGGCCTGCTCGGGATCACCGTCGAGGAGGAGTATGGCGGCACCGGCATGGGCTACCTGGAGCATGTCGTGGCGATGGAGGAGATCAGCCGCGCCTCGGCCTCGGTCGGCCTTTCCTATGGCGCCCATTCGAACCTCTGCGTCAATCAGGTCCGTCGCAACGGGAGCGCGGAGCAAAGGCGCCGCTACCTGCCGCGGCTGATCTCCGGCGAGCATGTCGGCGCGCTGGCGATGAGCGAGCCGGGCGCCGGCTCCGACGTGGTGAGCATGCGGCTGCGGGCGGACCGGCGCGGCGACCGCTACCTGCTGAACGGCAACAAGATGTGGACCACCAACGGCCCCGATGCGGATGTGCTGGTGGTCTATGCCAAGACCGATCCGCAGGCCGGGCCGCGCGGCATCACGGCCTTCATCGTCGAGAAGGGTTTCCCGGGCTTCTCCACCGCGCAGAAACTCGACAAGCTCGGCATGCGCGGCTCCAACACCTGCGAGCTGGTGTTCCAGGACTGTGAGGTGCCGGCGGAGAATGTGCTCGGCGAGGTCGGGCGTGGCGTGAACGTCCTGATGAGCGGGCTGGACTACGAGCGGGCCGTACTGGCGGGCGGGCCAATCGGCATCATGCAGGCCTGCCTGGACGTGGTGCTGCCCTATGTGCGGGAGCGCCAGCAGTTCGGCCAGCCGATCGGCACCTTCCAGCTCATGCAGGCGAAGATCGCCGACATGTACACCGTGGCCAATGCCGCGCGAGCCTATGTCTATACCGTGGCCAGGGCCTGCGACCGCGGCCAGGCGACGCGCAAGGATGCCGCCGGGGCTATCCTCTTCGCCGCCGAGAAGGCGACTTGGGCCGCGCTGGAGGCGATCCAGGCGCTGGGCGGCAATGGCTATATCAACGACTACCCGACGGGGCGGCTGCTGCGCGATGCCAAGCTTTATGAGATCGGCGCCGGCACCTCCGAGATCCGGCGTATGCTGATTGGCCGCGAGCTGTTCAACGAGACCGCCTGAATGCCGGTGATCGAATCCGCTCTCGACCTCGGCTCCGCCGAGAGCCGCGCCAATGCAGAGGCCATGCGCGCGCTGGTCCGGGATCTGCGCGCCACCGCCGAGCGCGTGCGGCGCGGCGGCGGGGAGACGGCGCGCGAGCGGCATCTCGCGCGCGGCAAGATGCTGCCGCGCGACCGCATCCGCGCGCTGATCGACCCCCTCTCGCCCTTCCTGGAGATCGGCCAGCTCGCCGCCTACGGCATGTACGGCGACGAGGTCCCCTCGGCCGGCATCATCGCCGGCATCGGCCGGATCTCGGGGCGCGAGTGCATGATCCTGGCCAACGATGCCACGGTGAAGGGCGGAACCTACTTCCCGGTGACGGTGCAGAAGCACCTGCGCGCGCAGGAGATCGCGCAGCAGAACCGCCTCCCCTGCATCTACCTCGTGGATTCCGGCGGCGCCAACCTGCCCAACCAGGACGAGGTCTTCCCGGGCCGCGACCATTTCGGCCGCATCTTCTTCAACCAGGCCAACATGTCGGCACAGGGCATCGCGCAGATCGCGGTGGTGATGGGCTCCTGTACCGCCGGCGGCGCCTATGTTCCGGCGATGTGCGACGAGAGCATCATCGTCCGCAACCAGGGCACCATCTTCCTGGCCGGCCCGCCGCTGGTGAAGGCCGCGACGGGCGAGATCGTCTCCGCCGAGGAGCTGGGGGGCGCCGATGTGCACAGCCGGACATCCGGCGTCACCGACCATTACGCGGAGAACGACGCGCATGCCCTCGGCATCGCCCGCCGGGTGGTGGCGAGCCTGAACGCGGTGAAGCGGCCAGAGATCGCGCTGCGCGAGCCCGTGCCGCCGCGCCATGCGCCCGAGGAACTCTATGCCGTCGTACCGGACAACCTCCGCACACCCTATGACGTGCGCGAGGTGATCGCCCGGATCGTGGACGGCAGCGAGTTCGACGAGTTCAAGCGCCTCTACGGCCCGACGCTGGTCTGCGGCTTCGCGCATCTCTGGGGCTATCCGGTCGGGATCGTCGCCAATAACGGCATCCTGTTCTCGGAGAGCGCGCAGAAGGGGGCGCATTTCATCGAGCTCTGCGCCCAGCGCGGCATCCCACTGGTATTCCTCCAGAACATCACCGGCTTCATGGTGGGCCGGAAGTACGAGGCAGGCGGCATCGCCAAGGATGGCGCGAAGATGGTCACCGCCGTGGCCACCGCCGCGGTGCCGAAGTTCACGGTCATTATCGGCGGCTCCTTCGGGGCGGGAAATTATGGCATGTGCGGGCGGGCCTATTCGCCGCGCTTCCTGTGGATGTGGCCCAATGCGCGCATTGGCGTTATGGGCGGCGAGCAGGCGGCCGCGGTGCTGGCCACGGTGCGGCGCGACGGCATCGAGGCGCGCGGCGGGACCTGGTCGACAGAGGAAGAGGAGGCCTTCAAGGCGCCGATCCGCGAGCAGTACGAGATCCAGGGTCACCCCTACTATTCAAGTGCCCGGCTTTGGGACGATGGCGTGATCGACCCCGCCGACACCCGTCGCGTGCTGGCCCTCAGCCTCTCGGCTGCGCTCAACGCACCGATCCCCGAGACGCGCTTCGGCCTGTTCCGGATGTGAGGGAGACACCATGCCAGCACGCGCAATCCTGGAGGCAGGGCGGCGCATCGCGCGGCGCCACGCCTCAGCCGAGGGGAAGAAGGGGATCGCCGCCTCCCTCGACAGGCGCGCGCCAGACTGGCGTCGCCAAGGCTGAGGGGGCGCCATGTTCCGCAAGATCCTGATCGCCAATCGCGGCGAGATCGCCTGCCGCGTCATCGCCACCGCCCGGCGCCTCGGCATCGCGACGGTGGCCGTCTATTCCGAGGCGGATGCCGGCGCGCGGCATACCCGGCTGGCCGAGGAGGCCTGGCCCATCGGCCCGGCGCCGGCGCGCGAGAGCTACCTCGCCGTCGAGACGATCCTCGACGCCGCCCGTCGTTCAGGGGCGGAGGCGATCCATCCGGGATACGGGTTTCTGTCAGAGAACGCGGATTTTGCGGAGGCCTGCGCGGCGGCGGGGGTGGTGTTCATCGGCCCGCCGGCGGCGGCGATTCGGGCCATGGGGTCGAAGGCGGCGTCCAAGGCACTGATGGAGCGCTCCGGCGTGCCGCTGGTGCCGGGTTATCATGGTGAGGCGCAGGACTTCGATACGCTGGCGGAAGCCGCCGCGCGGATCGGCTATCCCGTGCTGATCAAGGCTTCCGCCGGGGGCGGCGGAAAGGGCATGCGCGTGGTCGAGCGGCCGGACGATTTGCAGGCCGCCGTCGAAGGCGCCAGACGCGAGGCCTCGGCCTCCTTCGGCGACGACCGCCTGCTGATCGAGAAATACCTGACGCGCTCGCGACACATCGAAATCCAGGTCTTCGCCGATACCCAGGGCAACACCGTCTCGCTGTTCGAGCGCGACTGCTCGATCCAGCGCCGGCACCAGAAGGTCATCGAGGAGGCGCCGGCGCCGGGCATGGACCCGGCGCGACGCCGCGCGATGGGCGAGGCTGCGGTCGCGGCAGCGCGCGCCGTGGGATATGTCGGCGCGGGCACGGTGGAGTTCATCGTTGACGCGGGCTCTTCGCCCGACGCCGAGGGCGGCGCCTTCTACTTCATGGAGATGAACACCCGCCTGCAGGTGGAGCACCCCGTCACCGAGATGGTCACCGGCCAGGATCTGGTCGAGTGGCAGCTCCGCGTCGCCGCCGGGGAGCCCCTGCCCCTGGACGAAGGCCGCCTCGCGATCCGCGGCCATGCCATCGAGGCGCGCATCTATGCCGAGGATCCCGGGCGCGATTTCCTGCCCTCCACCGGAACCTTCGCGCATCTGCGCCAGCCGCGTGACGTTCCGGGCCGCGTGCGGGTGGATACCGGCGTGCGTGAGGGCGATGCCATCACGCCCTATTACGACCCGATGATCGCCAAGCTCATCGTCTGGGGCGAGGACCGGCCTGCCGCGCAGCGCCGCCTCGCCGCTGCCCTGGCCGAATATGAGGTGGTCGGCCTGCGGACCAATCTCGGCCTGCTGCGCGCCATTGCGGAGCACTCCGCCTTCGCGGCGGCCGAGCTCGACACCGGCTTCATCGCCCGCCATGCGGCCGATCTGCTGCCCACCATGGCGGTGGCCGCAGACGATCCTGCGGTCTGGGCCGCGGCCGCGCTGGCCGTGATGCGCGACCAGCGCAGGGTGGCCGAGGCCGCTGCGCGTACCACCGGCGATCCCTGGTCGCCCTGGGCCGCGGTGGATGCCTGGCGCATGAACGGCGACGGCTACCAGGACCTGCGCTTCCGCCGGAGCGGCGATGACGCCACCCCTGTCACGCTGCGCCTCCATCCGCTGCCGGAGGGAGGTTTCCGCCTCGGCCTGCCCACCGGGAGTGTGCTCGCCAGCCTGGCCGAGGATGCGACCGGCCCGCTGCTTGAACTCGACGGCATCTCGCGCCGGGTGAGTGTGGTGCGGCGGGGCGCGGAGCTGACGGTCATTCTCGCGGGCCGCAATCACACGCTGGTGCACGAGGACCCGCTTGCCCCGCCGCACACCGAGACCGCGGGAAGCGAGCGCGTCACCGCGCCGGTGCCGGGCCGCGTCGCGCGCGTGCTGGTCCGGCCCGGCGAGGCGGTGGCGAAGAATGCGCCGCTCGTGGTGATCGAGGCGATGAAGATGGAGCTCACCCTCCGCGCGCCGATGGACGGCACTGTCCGGCAGGTTCGTCATGCCGTGGGCGACATGGTCGAGGAGGGCGCCGAACTCGTAGCCTTCGCAACGGAGGCGCAGTCGGAATGAGCTGTCCGACGGTCCGCAAAACGAGCCGACAGCGGTGCCGGCCAACGCCAGGATGGCCACTGGTCGAGGCGCCCGAGGAGGCAGGTCTGGCCGGCCTCGGGGTGAGCAGCTTCGTGTCGCCCGGCCGGGAGCCACAGAGGGCCGACCTGGCCCAGGGATTGGCGAAGCTGCACCGCAGCCGCGATCTCCCCTTCCCAACCGCTCCCGGCCGAGAATAGGCTTCCCGAGAGGCTTCGAATCAAGAAGGGGACGTGCCGCTTGGCCTACGCGCTGCAGCAGCTCATCAACGGCGTCTCGCTCGGAATGATCTACGGGCTCATCGCCATCGGCTACACCATGGTCTACGGCATCATCGGCATGATCAATTTCGCCCATGGCGACATCTTCATGGTCGGTGCCTTCCTCTCCCTCATCGGTCTGTTGCTGGTCACCTCCGGCGGGATGCTGGACGGACCCGCGGCCATCGTGCTGGTCCTGGCCCTGTCCATGGCTTTCACGGCACTCTATGGCTGGACGGTGGAGCGGATCGCCTATCGGCCGCTGCGTGGTTCCTTCCGCTTGGCGCCGCTGATCTCGGCCATCGGCATGTCCATCGTGCTGCAGAATTATGTACAGGTCGCCCAGGGCGCCCGGGTCAAGCCGATCGAGCCCGTGGTGCAGGGCGGCTTCACGCTGATGCAGCACGGCACCTTTGCCGTGCAGCTTTCCGCCATGCAGATCCTGATCATCACCACGACCCTGCTGGTGCTGGCGATCTTCACCTGGCTGGTGACGCGCACGCCCTTGGGCCGCGCCATGCGTGCCTGCGAGCAGGACCGGCGGATGGCCAGCCTGCTGGGCATCGACACCGACCGCACCATCAGCATCACCTTCGTCATCGGCGCGGCGCTGGCGGCGGTGGCCGGCACCATGTATCTGCTGCGCTACGGCGTCATCGACTTCTACATCGGCTTCCTCATCGGCGTGAAGGCCTTCACCGCCGCCGTGCTGGGTGGCATCGGCAGCCTGCCAGGCGCCGTGCTGGGCGGGTTGCTGATCGGGCTGATCGAGACCTTCTGGTCCGCCTATTTCAGCGTCCAGTACAAGGATGTCGCGGCCTTCTCGATCCTGATCCTGACGCTGATCTTCATGCCCACCGGCCTGCTCGGCCGGGCGGAGGTCGAGAAGGTATGAGCCTGGCCCGGATGCGGCGCCCTGTCCTCGGCACCGCGTTAAAGGATGCGGGGCTGGCGGCCCTGATCGCGGCCGGCCTCTTTCTGCCCATGGTCGGGCTGCGCACGGATGTCAGCCCGAGTGGCGCACTCTTCCTGCGGACCCGCTGGGCCGATGTGCTGCTGCTGATGGCCATCGTCTTCGCCGGGCGCTTCCTCCTGCGGCTCTGGCAGGACTGGAAGGCGGCCCGGCAAGGTCGTCCCTCCGTGCAGAGGCGCCTTGCCGGGCCGCTCTCGCGCTCTGGTCGCCTCGTGGCGCCCGTGCTGCTGCTTTTCGCCGTGCTGCTGCCCGTCATCCCGGGCATCGGGCGCTATGAGCTGGACCTCGGCATCCTCGTGCTGACCTATGTCATGCTGGGCTGGGGCCTGAACATCGTCGTTGGCCTCGCAGGGCTGCTCGATCTCGGCTACGTCGCCTTCTATGCGGTCGGCGCCTATTCCTATGCGCTGCTGGCGCAGAATTTCGGCCTCTCCTTCTGGATCTGCCTGCCGCTGGCGGGCATCCTCGCGGCCTTCTGGGGCATGCTGCTGGGCTTTCCTGTGCTGCGCCTGCGCGGCGACTACCTCGCCATCGTCACCCTGGGCTTTGGCGAGATCATCCGCCTGATCCTGCTGAACTGGGTCAGCCTGACCGGCGGGCCGAACGGCATCTCCGGCATCCCCCGCCCCAGTTTCTTTGGCCTGACCTTCAGTGCCGGGGGTGGGCCCGGCTCCTTCGCCGACTTCTTCGGGCTGGAGCCGAGCCCGACGCACCGCGTCGTCTTTCTCTACTATCTCATCCTGGCGCTCGCGCTGCTGACCAACTGGGTCACGCTGCGCCTGCGCCGCCAGCCGCTCGGCCGGGCCTGGGAAGCGATGCGGGAGGATGAGATCGCCTGCCGCAGCCTAGGTATCAACATCACCACGACCAAGCTGACCGCCTTCGCACTGGGCGCCATGTTCGGCGGCTTCGCCGGCGCCTTCTTCGCGACGCGCCAAGCCTTCATCAGCCCGGAATCCTTCACCTTCATCGAAAGCGCCATCATCCTGGCCATCGTCGTGCTGGGCGGGCTGGGCAGCCAGCTCGGCGTCGCCATCGCGGCGCTGGTGCTGATCGGCGGGTTCGAGGTGTTCCGCGACCTCCAGGAATGGCGCATGCTGGTCTTCGGCGCGGCCATGGTGCTGATTATGATCTGGAAGCCGCGCGGGCTGGTCGGCAGCCGCAACCCCACCGTCGCCCTGGGCGAGAAGCGAACCATCAGCGCCGCCATGGTGGCCGAGGGCCGGGGTTGATGGCGCCGATCCTGACGGTCGAGAACCTGACCATGCGCTTCGGCGGCCTGACCGCGGTGAAGGAGGTGTCCTTCGCCGCCGCACAGGGCGCCATCACCGCCATCATCGGCCCGAATGGCGCGGGCAAGACGACGATGTTCAACTGCATCACCGGTTTCTACCGGCCAACCGGCGGCAGCCTGACCCTGCACCATGGCGGGCAGGATGTCGCGCTGCACCGGCTGGCAGGCCACCGGATCGCGCGGGCGGGCGTAGCCCGCACCTTCCAGAACGTCCGCCTCTTCGCTGGCATGACGGCGCTGGAGAACCTGCTGGTGGCGCAGCACCGCAAGCTGATGGCGGCGACGGGCTTCGGCATCGGCGCCGTGCTCGGCCTGTCCGGCTACAAGGCGGCGGAACAGGTGGCGATCGGGCGAGCCACGGCCTGGCTGGAGGCCTGCGGGCTGATCGACCGCGCCGACGACCCCGCGGGCAGCCTGCCCTATGGCGCGCAGCGGCGGCTGGAGATCGCGCGCGCCATGTGCACGGAGCCTGCCCTGCTCTGCCTGGACGAGCCCGCGGCAGGCCTCAATCCACGTGAATCCGCGGCCCTCGGCGCATTGCTGCGCGCGATCCGCGACGGGCATGCGGCGGAGGGTGCGGCTCCCTGCTCCATCCTGCTGATCGAGCACGACATGGGCGTGGTGATGGGGATTTCCGACCACATCGTGGTGCTCGACCACGGCAGCAAGATCGCCGACGGCCGGCCGGCGGAAATCCGCGCCGACAGCAAGGTGATCGCCGCCTATCTGGGCGAGGGCGGCGAGGATGAGGACAGCGCGGCATGAGCGCGCCGCTGCTGGAGGTTCACGAGGTTTCCACTTTCTATGGCGCGGTGGAGGCGTTGAAGGGCGTTTCCATCACCGTGGCGCCGGGCGAGATCGTCACGCTGATCGGGGCCAATGGCGCGGGAAAATCGACCCTGCTGATGACCATCTGCGGCGATCCGCGCGCACGGTCCGGCCGCGTCGTCTTCGACGGCCAGGACATCACGGAGCGGCCGACGCACCATATCATGCGCGGCGGCATCGCGCAGGCGCCGGAAGGGCGCCGCGTCTTCCCGCGCATGAGCGTGCACGAGAACCTGTTGATGGGCGCGCAGAGTTCTGGCGTTGATCCCGGTCCGGGGCTGGAACAGGCCTTCACCCTCTTCCCCCGGCTGAAGGAGCGCGAGGCACAGCGCGCCGGCACGCTCTCCGGCGGCGAGCAGCAGATGCTGGCCATTGCCCGCGCCCTGATGTCGCGCCCGCGCCTGCTGCTGCTGGACGAGCCTTCGCTCGGCCTGGCGCCCCTGGTGTCGCGGCAGATCTTTCAGGCCATCCGGCGGCTCAACGCCGAGACAGGGTTGACCGTGCTGCTGGTCGAGCAGAACGCCAACCAGGCGCTGCGCCTGGCCCATCGCGGCTATGTCCTGGTCACCGGGCGGATCACCCTGTCCGGCACCGGGCGCGAGCTGCTTGCCCGGCCCGAGGTGCGCGATGCCTATCTGGGCGGCCATTGAGGCCATGTGGATCGTGCTGGCGAAGCGGCACGAAGCTTCTTAGGCTGTCATTGACAACACCGGCCGGCGATCGGTGCCGGCGGCTGAATAGCGGAGGCTCTGATGATGCAACGCAGACAGCTTCTTGGCACCGTGGCCGGTCTGGCGGCCGCCGGTGTGGCAGGTGTGGGCGGCAGCCGTGGCGCGGCAGCGCAATCCGGCGCCCTGCGCATTGCCTCCGTCGGCCCGATGACCGGCCAGTACGCGGCGTTCGGCGCGCAGCTCCGGGTCGGCGCCGAGCAGGCCGTGGCCGACATCAATGCGGCGGGCGGCGTGCTCGGCCAGCAGCTCGAACTGGAGATCGGCGATGACGCCTGCGATCCCCGTCAGGCGGTTTCGGTGGCCAATCAGATGGCCAGCCGGCAGGTGAAGCTGGTCGCCGGGCATTTCTGCTCCGGCTCCTCCATTCCGGCCAGCAAGGTCTATGCGGAAGAGGGCGTGCTGCAGATCAGCCCGGCCTCCACGAACCCGCAATACACGGATGCCGGCGGCTGGAACACCTTCCGCACCTGCGGCCGCGACGACCAGCAGGGCCAGGTGGCGGGCGCCTATATCGCCAAGACCTTCCCCGGCAGGAAGGTTGCCATCCTTCACGACAACTCGGCCTATGGCAAAGGCCTGGCCGATGAGACCAAGAAGTCGCTGAACGCGGCCGGCATGACCGAGACCGTCTATGCCGCCTATACGCCGGGCGAGCGCGACTATTCCGCCCTGGTCTCCCGTCTGAAGTCCTCGGGCATCGAGGTCATTTATGTCGGCGGCTATCACACCGAAGCCGGGCTGATCCTGCGGCAGGCGAAGGAACAGGGCATGCCGGTCACGCTGATCGGCGGCGATGCGCTGGTGACGAGCGAGTTCTGGCAGATCACCGGCGCTGCCGGCGAGGGCACGCTGATGACCTTCGCCTCCGATCCGCGCAAGCGCCCCAGCGCGGCCGAGGTGGTCAAGCGTTTCCAGGCCAAGAATGTCGATCCGGAAGGCTATGTCCTCTACACCTATGCCGCGGTGCAGATCTGGGCGGATGCGGTGAAGAAAGCCAACAGCGCCGATCCCAAGAAGGTTTCGGACACGCTGAAGTCCGGCGGACCCTGGAACAGCGTGCTGGGCCCGATCAGCTTCGACAAGAAGGGGGACGTGACCGTGCCGGACTACGTCTTCTATGTCTGGAAGAACGGCTCCTACGCAGAGGTCTGAGGCGCCCCTCCGAAGGCAGGCAGCGCGGACGGCAGGAAAGCCGGGGAAATCACCCCGGCTTTCGCGTTTTCTGGCGCTGGCGCCCCTGGCGTCGCGGGCGGCAAAGAGGACTGGACGGCGCCAGGGATGCGGTTGGCTCAGGACCGGGATCTTCGAGAACGGCCAACTTCACCCAAGCGGTTCCGGCGCATGCCGCACGCGAGGCGCCGGCCAGCATGGCCTCCTCCTGAGCGCACCGGTGCCGGCGGCAACTCCACCGGCCTCTGGCAAGGGCTCTGGTTTGCCTGGATGGGCTGTTCTGGCGGATAAGGCACCAATGGGGATCGTCGGCATTGCGGGCAGCGCGCCCGACAATATCGACAAGAAGGAAACCGTCCGATGAGCCATGACCTGCTGCTGCGTGATGTCCGCCCGATGGGTGGGGCCGTCACCGACCTGCTGGTGCGCGATGGGCGCATCGTCACGCTGGAGGCGGGTGAAGCCGCTCCGGGCATGCCTATTGAAGAAGGTGGCGGCGCCCTGTTGATCCCGGGCTTCGTCGAGGCGCACACCCATCTCGACAAGTCGCTCTGGGGCATGGGCTGGCGCAAGCACCAGGCCGGCCCACGGCTGATCGACAAGATCGAGACCGAGCGGCGTCTGAAGAAGGAATGGAACATCGACCCGGCGCGGCAGTCGGCGCGCCAGGTGGTGCAGTCGCTGCGCATGGGCACCACGCATATCCGCACCCATGTCGATGTGGATGACGCCGTGGGCCTCGCTGGCATGGAGGGCGTGCTGGCGACCAAGGCGGCCTATGCGGCGGTGATGGACATCGAGACGGTCGCCTTCCCGCAATCCGGCCTGATGATCCGCCCCGGCGTCGCGGATCTGATGGAGCAGGCGATGCGCATGGGGGCCGATGTGGTGGGCGGGCTGGACCCTTGCGCGATCGATCGTGACCCGAAGGGCCAGCTCGATGTGGTGTTCGGTCTGGCCGAGAAGTTCGGCAAACCGGTGGACATCCACCTGCACGAGCCCGGCCAGCTCGGCTGCTTCTCCCTCGACCTGATCATCGAGCGTACGCGGGCGCTGGGCATGAAAGGGCAGGTCACGGTCAGCCATGCCTTCTGCCTGGGTGATCCCGATACGGCGCTGGTCAACCCGCTGCTGGAGCAGATTGCCGAGCTAGATATCGCCATCGCTACCACGGCCCCGGCCAGCCGCCCGGTGCCGGCTGCCGCCACGCTGCGCCGCATGGGCATCCGCCTGTGCGCGGGGTCGGACGGCATCCGCGACACCTGGGGCCCCTATGGCAATGCCGACATGCTGGAGCGCGCCATGCTGCTCGGGTTGCGGAACAACTTCCGCCGCGACGAGGAGGTGGAAATGGCGCTGGAGATTTGCACGGCGGGCGGCGCGGCGGTGATGGGCCTGCAGGACTACGGCCTGGCGCCCGGCTGCCACGCCGATTTCGTGCTGGTGGAGGCGGAAAGCCTGACGGAAGCTGTCGCCGCCCGCCCGCCGCGCAAACTGGTGGTCAAGCGCGGCCGCGTGGTGGCGCGCGACGGCATCGCGCTGGTCGAGGCACCCTGAATGGCTTTCCGCGTCCATCAGGGGAAAGGAAACCGGGCACCAGCTTCTTGATGCCCCGACCGGTCCAGAAGCGGGGCGGCGCGGCCGCCTGATCAGCCGGTGTGGCGCCCGGCCGACCAGCATGTGGAGCGGCAAAAGCCGCTCCTCTTCCGCCCGACCGCCGCCTCTAGATGAGGCGCGGGCTGCGGGGCCTCTCTCAGAGGCGGAAGCGCACCGCCTGCTTCTCATACTCCGCATAGCCCAGTGCGGCGGTGAGTTCGGGGGGCGGAAGGGCACTGGCTGCCTGCGCCTCGCCTGCGGCGAGCGCGGCCAGCCCGGCCTTCATGCCAGCCACCACCGGGGAGAGCAGCCCGGTTGGATAGGTGCCGATCTTGATCCCGAGCTGCGCTGCCCGCTCCTGCGAAGGCGTCTCCCGCGGGGCGCCGGGCGAGAGGACCGCGAAAGTGGGCCTGCCGGCGGCGGCGGCCACCGAGCGGCGCACCTCCTCCTCATTGGCCGGAGAATCGAAGAACAGGATATCCGCACCTTCCTCGACGAACATCTCGATCCGCGCGAGCGCCTCGTCGAAGCCCTGCGTCGGGCGGCAATCGGTCCGGGCCATGACCAGGATGCCCGACTCCTTCGCCGCCTCGACGGCCGCGCGGATCTTCATGCGTGCCTCATCGCGCGGAAGGCACGGCTTGCCGGCGGAAGTCAGCGCCCGCGGCGTGATCTTGTCCTCGATCAGCACCGCCGCGGCCCCCGCGCGGCCATAGGCACGGACCGTGCGCTGCACGTTCATGGCATTGCCGTAGCCGTGATCGGCGTCGGCCAGCACCAGGAGCTCCGGCGCGGCGCCATGGACCATGTTGAAGGAATCGAACATCTCGGCGAAGGAGACGAGATCGAGATCGGGTCCGCCGAGGCGTGCCGCCGCCACGCAGGATCCTGACAGGAAGACCGTGCGGAAGCCCGCCGCGGCCGTCATTCTGGCGCTCAGACCGTCCCAGACGGCAGGCATGACGACGAGGCCAGGCTCGGCGAGCAGTTCCCGCATCCTTTGTGGCGCGTTCATTCCCATTCTCCCGTTTCCTTCTGGAAAAAGGGCCGGCCGCTATGCGGGCCGGCCCGCTGATGCAGCGTTGCATCGGGGCCAGTCAGCTTGGCCCGGCGCGCTCATTCCCGCCAGGGGCGGCATTAGCCAACCGCACCGTCCAGAGGACAGATCAGCCTGCCTTCCTGCGCAACTGCTGCTCACGCAGGAAAATGAAGAGGCCGGCGCCGATGATAATGGCAGCCCCGGTCATGGTCAGTGGCCCGATTAACTCGCCGAAGAAGAGGTAGCCGAAGAGCATGCCCCAGAGGATCAGCGTGTACTGGTAAGGTACGACCGCGGAAGCCGGCGCTATCCGCAGCGCCTGGTTCACGCAGAGATTGCCAGCGAGCGAGCCGACGCCGAGGAAGAGCATCAGCATGAAGTCCAGGGCTCCAGGCGGCGTCCAGCCTTGGACCAGCACCAGCGCTCCGCCGAAGAGGAGAGCGGCCAGGAGCTGCGCCGTCATCAGCACCGTCCCGGGCGTGCCCGCCAGCTTGCGGGTCGCAATCAGGAAGCAGGCATAGCTGAAGCTGCCCACCAGGGCGCAGACCGCGCCGAACGAAATCGAATCGGGCGAGGGATGCAGGGCCAGCACCACGCCACCGAAGCCCACCGCCACGGCCGTCCAGCGGCGCCAGCCCACCCGCTCGCCCAACAGGAAGGGAGAAAGGGCGGTCACGTAGATCGGGCCGGCCATGTAGTAGGTCATGACCTCCGCCAGAGGCAGTTCGGTAAGGGCCCAGAAGAAAAGCGAGGTCTCCAGCGTGGAGAAGGCCACGCGGAGCAATTGCAATCCGGGGCGCGACGGCCGGAGGAAGGCATAGGGACCGGTCCTGCGGATAAAGGGTGCCAGAACGCAGAACCCGGCAATGCTTCGCACCAGCAGAAGCTGCCCGACCGTGTAGGCGCCCACCAGCCATTTGCCGAGCGTATCATTGACGGCAAAGAGCAGCACACCCAGCAGCATCATGGCGATGCCGCCTGTGGCCCCCACGGGCATGGCGCCCAGGCGCAGGAATGCGGACACGGCGATATTCCACCCTTCACGGCCCTTCTTGCCCGGGATGGGGGAAGCCGCGCTCCCCAGCAGTAGCCAGACGGTGCCCTGCTGCAAAGCCCGTGGCGCCTTCGGGTGCGCCGGCCTGCCTGCGCCCAGGTCCCGGCCGGGACGTGGGGAACCGCGCCTGTGCCTCAGCCCCCGCTCTCACCCGGCCTGGCATCCGCCCGGTCGGCCTGCAGGACGCCGAGGACCAGCACCTGGGCCAGACAGATCTGTGCCACGAGGCTGCGGAAGCCGACCAGTTCGGAATCGCGCACATCCAGCATGACGGTCGCATATTGCGCGAGCGGGCTGAGCGCCCCGTCCGTGAGGGCAACCACGGACACGCCATGCGCGGCGGCCCAGGAGGCGGTATCCACCGCATCGGTGGAATAGGGATGCAGGCTGACGACGATGAGGGCATCGCCCGGCCGCATCGTCTCGATCTCCTCCCGCAGCATCCCGGCGGTGCCGGCGATCAGCCGCGCGAGCCGGCCGGAGCGGGTGAGACCGTAGGCGATGTAGCCGGCCACCGGATGCGAACGGCGCTGCCCCAGCACATGGATGAGCGGGGCGGCCGAGAGCAGGCGGGTGGCCTGCTCCAGCGAGGCCGGGTCCACCGTCTCCACGAGGTTCTGGAGCGAAACCTGATTCACCGCGCTGGCCTGCTTCAGCAGCCCCGCGATTCCCTCCTGCGCTCCGGCGGCGCGCAGCCTGTGGACCCGCTCTCCATAGCTGGGCGAGGCCGCCGCGAGGGCGGCCTGGAGCAACTTCTGCATCTCCGCGAAGCCGGAGAAGCCGAGCGCCTGCGCCAGGCGGATCAGCGTGGAGGGCTGCACCCCGGCGGCAGCAGCCAGTTCCGTCACCGTCGCCAGGGCGGCCTGGTTCGGATGGTCGATGATATGGCGCGCGGCTTGCCGCAGGCGCGGGCTCAGTTCCGCGTGGCGCCGCTGCAATTCCTTCAGCAGGCTGCTGCGCTGTGCGTGAGGGGTCATGTCGTGGTCCGGCGCGGAAGCATGGAACCGATTTTCCAAGAAAGGAAAGTTGAAACATTTTCTCCAGACGTATAGCCTGGGTCCGGGAAGGAAGCTTCGGGGAAAATGGGCTACAAGTTCCAATTCGGGGCGGTATTCGACAGCCTGGACCTGCTTGCGAGAGGGGCCCTGCTGACCATCCAGCTCTCCGTGGCCGCCATGGTCGCGGGTCTGATCTTCGGCGCGCTTTTCGCGGTGCTGCGCAGTTTCGGCGGGCGCTGGGCCGACAGGATCATCGGCGCCTATGTCGAGGCGATCCGCAACACGCCCTTCCTGATCCAGCTCTTCCTCATCTATTTCGGCCTGCCCTCCCTCGGCATCTCGCTCGACCCCGTCACGGCGGCGCTGATCGGCATGTCGGTCAACTGCGCCGCCTATAGCACGGAGATCATCCGCTCCGGCATCATGGCGATTCCGCGGGGGCAGATCGAGGCGGCGCGGGCGCTGGCCTTCTCCACCACCGACATCATCCGCCACATCGTGCTCTTCCCCGCGCTGCGCGTCGCGGCACCGGCGCTGGGCAGCCAGTTCATCCTCGTGATGCTGGGGTCGAGCGTTGTTTCCACCATCTCGGCCGACGAGCTGACGGCGGCGGGTCATATCCTGGAGACGCAGACCTTCCGACCTTTCGAGGTCTACATCATCGTCACCCTGATCTATCTCGCCATCGCCTTCGCTCTAAAACTGCTCTTCGCCGGCCTCGACATCGGCTGGTTCAGCCGCCGGGGCCGCCTATGATCCGCGATTTCGGACAGCCCGAATTCCTCTTCATGCTGCGGGCGGCGGAGTGGACGGCGATCCTCTCGCTCATCGCCTATGTCGGCGGCGGGGCGCTCGGGCTGGTGCTGGCCTTCCTGCGCGTCTCCAGGAACCGCCTGGCGCGGGAGTTCGCGCGCATCTGGATCCTGCTCTTCCAGTGCACGCCGCTGCTGATGCTGCTCTTTCTCGTCTTCTTCGGCCTGGCCCTGGTGGGGGAAGGGCAGAACGCCTATGTCGCCGTCACCGTCGCGCTCTCCTGCTACGCGGGCGCCTATTTCGGCGAGATCTGGCGCGGCGCGATCGAGGCGGTGCCGCGGGGGCAGTGGCAGGCTTCGGCCGCGCTGGGCTTCAGCACCTTCGAGCAGTTCCGCTACGTCATCGTGCCGCAATCCATCCGGATCGCCATTCCGCCGACCGTTGGCTTCATGGTGCAGGTGATCAAGAACACCTCGCTCGCCTCGATCATCGGCTTCCAGGAGCTGACCCAGGCCGCGCAGTTCGTGAACAACCTGACCTTCCAGCCGATCAAGGTCTATCTCATCGCGGCGGCCATCTACTTCATCCTGTGTTTCCCCCTGACCCTACTCAGCCGGCGGCTGGAGAAGAAACTGCATGTCGATCGTCCAAGTCCAGTCACTGCGTAAGCAGTATGGGAAGCATGTCGTGCTCGACGGCGTCTCACTGGAGGTGGAGGCCGGCGAGGTGGTGGCGATTCTCGGGCGCAGCGGCTCGGGGAAGAGCACCTTGCTGCGCTGCGTCAACGGACTGGAGACGATCGACGGCGGCAGCATCCGGGTGGCCGGCCACACGGTCAGCCAGTCCCCGCGCGCGCTGAAGGCGCTGCGGCAGGATGTCGGCATGATTTTCCAGAGCTTCAACCTGTTCCCGCATCTGACGGCGCGGGAGAATGTGGCGCTGCCGCAGACCGTGGTACTCGGGCGCGGCAAGGCGGAGGCGGGCGCCCAGGCGCAGAAGCTGCTGGAGCGGGTGGGGCTGGCGGATCGGGCGGATGCCTATCCTTCTGCGCTATCCGGCGGCCAGCAGCAGCGCGTGGCCATTGCCCGCGCCCTCGGGCTGGAGCCGAAGGTACTGCTCTGCGACGAGATCACCTCCGCCCTCGACCCGGAAATGGTGGGAGAGGTGTTGGACGTGGTGCAGGATCTGGCCGCCCGCAGCATGACCATGCTGCTGGTGACTCATGAGATGAGCTTCGCGCGGCGCGCGGCCAGCCGCGTGGTCTTCATGCATGCCGGCCGCATCCATGAGCAGGGAAGCCCGGCCGATATCTTCGAGCGGCCACGCACGCCGGAGCTGGTGCAGTTCGTCCGGGCCATCGGCGTCCGGGATTGAGAACATCGAAAGGGAGGATACAAGAATGAACCGTCGAGGCCTTCTGGCGCCGCTGCTGCTGGCGCCTCTCCTGCCGCTGGCGCGGCCCGCCCTGGCGCAGAACACCGGCGTCACGACCGTGGATGACATCCGCAAGCGCGGCAAGATCCTGGTGGCAGTGGACACCAACAACCCGCCCTGGGGCATGCTGGACACCTCCATGCAGCCGGATGGCTATGACATCGCCGTCGCCAAGCTGCTCTCCCAGGACCTGGGCATTCCGCTGGAGCTGGTGCCGGTCACCAGTCAGAACCGCATTCCCTTCATCCTGACCGGCAAGGCCGATCTGGTGATGGCGACGCTGACCATCACGCCGCAGCGCGCCGAGCAGGTGCTCTTCTCCAAGCCCTATTGCGCCCAGGAGAGCATCATCATGGCGCCGGCGGAGACGAAGATCACCAGCTTCGAAGACCTGAAGGGCAAGCGCGTCTCCGTCGTGCGCGGCGCGATCCAGGACCCGATGGTGGTGCAGTTGGCGCCCGGTGCCACCGTCATGCGCTACGACAATGATGCGAGCACCATCCAGGCGCTCATGACGCGGCAGGTGGATGCGACGGCGACGGGCTTCCTGATCCCGGCGCAGACCAACCGCCTGCAGCCCGGCCGGAACTACGAGAAGAAGCTCTCGCTGGGGGTGCAGATGATCGGCATGGCGATGCGCCATGGCAGCGAGGACCTGCACCGCACGGTGAATGCCTTCATCGACAAGGTGAAGGCGGATGGCAGGCTGGCCGAGGCCTTCCGCAAATATGCGGGGGTGGACCTGCTGCCGCTCGCGGATAGCTGACCGGCATGGCTTCGGTCGCCTGTGTCGGCATGACGGTTCATGACCGGATCCTGTCCGTGCCGTCCCTGCCGACCCAGGCGACGAAGCTCTATGCGACGGCGGTGACGGAGGCGGGCGGCGGGCCTGCCGCGACCGGTGCCGTCGCCATCGTCGGGCTTGCGGGCACGGCGCGGCTGCATGGCCGCGTCGGCCGGGACGATACGGGCCGCGTGATCCGCGCGGAGCTGGCGCGCTACGGCGTGGATATCTCGGGGGTCGCGGAGCTGGACGGGGCGCAATCCGCCTGGTCGGCGGTCGCCGTGGACACGGCGGGGGAACGGCTGATCCTGAATTTTCCGGGCCGTGGGCTGCAGGTCGAGCCGCATTGGTTCGACACCGCTCGGATCGCGGGCTGCGGCGCCGTGCTGGTGGATATGGGATGGCCTGCCGGGGCGCGGCGGGCGCTGGAGATCGCGGCAGAGCATGGCCTGCCCTCCGTGCTGGATGCCGATCTGGGGCCGATGCCGGAATCCGCGGCCCTGATCGATCAGGCCGGGCATGTCATCTTCTCCGAGCCCGCCCTGCGCCACCATTCCGGCTGCGCCTCGCCGGAGGAGGGCCTTCGCGCCCTGCGCCGCCGCGTGCCGGCGGCGGTGCTGGGCGTGACGACAGGGCCGGATGGCTATCTCTGGCTGGAGGGCGATGCGCTGCGCCGCCTTCCGGCGCCGCGCGTCGCCGTGGTGGACACGCTGGGCGCGGGCGATGTGTTCCACGGCGCCTATGCGCTGGCCCTGGCCGAGGGTGCCACCGTGGAGAAGGCGGCGCGCTTCGCGGTCGCGGCCGCCTCGCTGAAGTGCACCCGGCCGGGCGGGCGGGCGGGCATCCCCTCACGTCCCGAGGTAGATGCCCTTCTGGCTCAGCCCTGGTAGCTCCGCAGGAAATCCGGGCCGCCGCCGGCCAGTGAAACCCCGTCCGCGAAGGCGGGCTTCGACATCCAGGGGCGGCCATGTTGCGTGAGCAGGGACTGCACGAGGGCCACATAGGGCAGGCCGTGCTCGCGCACGCGGCTGCGGAAGGCGTCCCAGTCCGGATATTCCAGCGCCGCCGGCCACCAGATGGCGCGCCCGGCCAGATAGCCGCTGGCTCCGGCCCGGAAAGCATAGGTGAGGATGCGCCGGAAGGGCTCCATGGCCGCGCCGGCCGAGAGCATGACCCAGGGGCGGTCCAGCATGGCGTCGATCCGGTTGAACCAGTCCTGGGTCTGCGCCGCCTCCGCACTTCCGTCGTCGGGGTCAGCAATCACCTTGGCCGGGATGGGGGTCTCCAGCTTGAAGATGTCGATGCCGTAGCGCTCCTTGCGGAACTCCTCCACGGTGGCGAGCACCATCTCCGGCCGCTTGCCACTGTCCTCATGGTAGGAGTCGCCGGCGGCGCTGCCACCCAGCGGATAGACGAGGGGTTCCAGCAGGAAGGCGATGTCGTGCTCGCGGCATTCGCGCCCGACCTGCTCCACCAGGGCATGCTGATGGGCCAGCACATCCGGCGCCGCATCAGGGCGGTACCAGAGCATCAGCTTCACCCCGTCCGCACCCAGCCGCTTGATCTTGGCGACGGACCAGTTGGGATAGATGAGCGTCTTCCGCCCGCCCGGCCCCTCTTCGCAGGCGAATTGCTCCAGGGTGATGAGCAGTCCGCGGGCCGGGTCGACCGACTGGCAGGCATAGGGATAGGCGTATTGCGGATCGAGCAGCATGGCCGAGGCATGGGGCGAGAGCTCCTCGATCAGCAGGCGCTTGATCCGGCCGATTTCCTCCCAGTCCGGCGCGCCGTGCCGTTCGGCGACGAGTTGCTCGACACCCGGGCGCTGGTCCACGGCGATCATGGTGAAGAAGCCCCGCGCGTCGGACAGACGCCTCAGCGACCAGAGCTTGCCTGCGGAAACCTGCATGATCTCTCCCGTTCCGGCCCTTGGCTCATGAAGAATATTTTCCAGTTTCCAGGAAATGGAATAGATTGTCCATGGTCAGGTGACCGGGCAGAAGAGGAAAATGGCCATGGCGGCTCGCATCGGCTTCATCCACACGGTCGGCTTTCTCGTGGAGACCTTCCGCGAGCGCATGCGCAGCACGCTGCCGGACGCCGACAGCTTCCACATCCTGAACGAGAGCCTGTTGCAGGACCTGCTGCGTGGTGCCCCGCAGGCGCTGGTCTATCGCCGGGTGGTCGCGCAGATCGTCCTGGCGGCGGAAGCGGGGGCGGAGCTGATTGTCGTCACCTGTTCCTCCACCTCTCCGGCGGTGGATATCGCCCGGCGCGTCGTGCAGCAGCCCGTGCTGAAGATCGACGATCCCATGGCCGCGGAGGCCGTGCGCAGCGCCTCGCGCATCGGCCTGCTCTGCACCGCCTCCAGCACGGTGGAGCCGAGCAGCGCCCTGTTGCGGGCCCATGCCGCCGAGCAGGGGCGGGAGATTTCCATCACGCCAATGGTCGAGCCGGAGGCCTATGCGGCGCTCATGGCGGGGGATCGCGCCCGGCATGACGAGACGGTACGCCAGGCGGCGCGGCGGCTGGCGGAAAACGTGGACGTGGTGGTATTGGCCCAGGCCTCGCTTGCCCATCTGCAGCCCGGCCTGAGCGACGATCTGCCCTGCCCCGTTCTGGCGAGCCCGCCTCTGCTGATGCAGGCGATCAAGCGGAAGTTGCGAGAGAGCGGTGCGGCCCCTGCCCGCAGCGTGGAAAGCACCTGAGGATCCAGGAAGGGCTACGCCTTGCCGGCAGGGATTGATGGAGGTTCAGGATCCGGTTCCTGACTGGGGGACCGACCCTGCCCGGCCCGCCCTGGCGGATCTTGGGCCACCCCTATGCAGGGACAGGAGGCGGGACCTCTCTTTGACCGGCATGCTGCCGGTTGTCCGGCTGGCATAAGGGGCCTCCGGAGGCACGGCCGACGCTGCCTGCGGCGACAGTGGCGGGGGAGGTGCGGGCTGGCGCGATATCCACCGGTTCCCCGCCGCATTCTGCGAAAATATCTAGGGGCATTTCCCGGTAAATTTCGTTTGCATGCTGGTCCCCCCGCACCAAGATCCATCCTGGTTACCTTTGGCTGCCGCGACGCGGCCGGATACGAATGGGGTTCTGCCATGGCCGAGAGAGAGCAGCCTGATCTGCTAGACCTCATGCTGGCGCTGCGGGGCCGGCGCGAAGCCTATGCTCTGGCCACGGTGGTCGAGACCGAGGGCTCCGCTTCAGCCAGACCGGGCGCCAAGGCGCTGATCGGCCAGGACGGCGCCATACTCACTGGCTGGGTCGGGGGCGGCTGCGCGGAATCCACAGTGCGCCGCGCCGCGCTGGAATGCCTACGTGACCAGCGCCCCCAGGTGATCGAGCTCGATCTCGATGATGAGGTGCTCGGGACCGGCATGCCCTGCGGCGGCAGCATGCGCGTCTATATCGAACCGGTCCTGCCGCAGCCGACATTATGGATTCTCGGGCATGGCCGGGTGGCGGAGTGCCTGTGCCGCTTCGGCGCAACACTTGGCTTCCGCGCCGTCATCAACGATACGCCGGCACCGGACCCGGCGCGTTATCCGGATGCCGCGCAGATCATAGGCGACGATTACGACTATGAGCAGCTCGCGCCCGTGGCCGACGACGCCGTGGTGATCGCCACACAGCACAAGGGCGACCACATTTCCGCCGTCCGTGCGCTCCGCTCCCCTGCCCGCTACATCGCGGTGATCGCAAGCCGCAAGCGGTCGCGGCTGGTCCTGGACTTCCTACGTGGGGAGGGCTTCACGGAGGAGGATCTCACACGGCTGCGAGCGCCAGCAGGGCTCGATCTTGGCGCGCGGACGCCCGAGGAGATCGCGTTTTCCGTCCTCGGGGAGATCGTCATGCTGCGGCGGGGCGGGTCCGGTCGCCCGATGCGCGGCGAAGCCGCAGGCCAGCGCGCGGAGCCGCCGAAGCACCAGGCTGATGCAGCGGCGGGGGAGCTGGCGGAAGCGCGATAATGGGCGCCCGGCAGGTCAGCCGGATCGAAGGGCACGGCGGCGCCACGCCGAATACCGTGGAGATGGCGGGAACGGGGGACAGGAGAGGGTATAGGTCTTGACTGACAGCACATTGCCAGCCGCGCAATTGGAGCGGCTCGGCCGCGCGGTGCTCGAGGCGGCGTTGGACGCTGTCGTCTATGCGGACCGTGACGGTACGATCCGCTTCTGGAACCCGGGCGCGGAGCGCCTGTTCAGCTTCACGGCTGTGGAGGCCGAGGGCCGTTCCCTCGACATCATCATCCCTGAGCCACAACGGAAGCGGCACTGGACCGGATTCCACAGCGTCATGGAGACCGGCGAGAGCCGCTATGGCCACGGTGAGCTCCTCGCCGTGCCGGGCCTGCGAAAGGACGGCTCCCGCATCTCGCTTGAGTTCACAATCGTGCCGGTCCATGGCGTGGATGGCCGGATGGAGGGCTTGCTCGCGATCTTGCGCGACGTGACCCGTCGCTTCGAAGAGACAAGGGCGCTCCGACGCGAGCTGGCCGCATTGAAGAGTCAGGCGGCGGAAGTGCCCGACCAAGGCAAGGCGCAGTAGCCGATCGAGGGCCTGAGGGGGCGAGCGGGGCGGGTGGGCAGAATGGTTGCCCCCCGCTTAGTGGTGCCGCCGACCGCTGGCCGCGGCTAGCCGCGCCATGGTCCCGAGCCCGGTCACCGCTCCAGGGCTGCTCGCCGCCTGTCCTGCCATGCCATGACCGACACACAGCCAGGACGACGGCGCGCGGCACCTTTCTCCCGTGTCAGAGGGGATTCACGCCGCACCAATCGGCGATGAACTTGGCCATCGTCAGCGTGCAGCGGCGCAGGTCTTCAAGGGATGTCCGCTCGTCAAAGCCATGATTACCCTCGCCCTTCGGCCCGTAGCAGAGGGCCGGGATGTTGTAGTAGCGGCCATAGTAGCGCGTGTCGTTGACGGCGGTCGAACGGCGCTCCTCCATCGGCTTGCCATGCACCTCCACATGGGCGGAGGAGAGCACGGTCTCCGCGTCGCTGCCCGCCTCAAGCACGAAGCCATCGGCCTGGAAGCCGTGCCAGACCACCTCCGGCGGATTGTTGGAGAGGAAGCGGTCACCTCCCGACGCCTCTTTCACGACGCGCTCCACGGCGGCCATGGCATCCTTCACCTCCATGGAGGGAAGAAGGCCGATGCGGCAATCCACCTCACACCAGGCAGGCGTGCTGCTGGCCCAGTCGCCACCGCGGATGATGCCCGGATTGAACTTGATGGGATCCCGGATGACCGCATAGACCGGATCGGACGCCGCCGCCTCGTTCAGCGCCTTGGTGTGCGCCACCAGCGCCTGGATCAGGTGATAGGCGGACATGATCGCGTTGGTGCCGTCCTGTGCGACCGCGACATGGACGGGAACACCGCGCACACGCAGGCGGAACCACAGCGTACCCGTGTGAGCCCGGGTGAGGGTGTGGCCCGTCGGCTCCGGGATCAGCACCGCGTCGGCCCGATAGCCGCGCAGCAAGGTCGCGAGCGCACCGTTGCCGGTGCTCTCCTCCTCCGTCACCGTCTGGAGATAGACATCCGCCGCCGGCTCATAGCCCGCCTCGCGGAGCACATCCATGGCGGCGATCATGCAGGAAACGCCGGCCTTCATGTCATTCGCGCCCCGGCCATAGAGCCAGCCGTCACGCACCACGCCGGCATAGGGTGGATGAGTCCACATATCCTCGGGACCCTCGGGCACCACGTCGATATGGCCCTGCAGGATCAGGCTGCGGCCCTTCGGGTTCTTCGCGCGATAGGTGCCGACGACCTGGACGGAGTTGGAGGGATTCACCTCGACCATCGGCGCGGCCTTCTCGTGGGATTGCAGCCCCACATCGGCCAAGGTGAAACGATCCACCGCATAGCCGCGCTTCGCGAACTCGCGCGCCATCCAATCCTGGAGCGGCCCCTCCTCCCCGCGCCGCGAAGGGAAGCGGACGAGGTCCTGCAGCAGGCCGACCTGCTTCTCGAACGACGCATCAACGGCGCGGCTCAGGCGCGCCAGCATGTCGGAATCGGGCATTTCCTCAGTTTTCCTGTCTTAGTTGGAACGGGCTGTATCGGCCGGCGTGGCGAAGAGTGCGTTGGTGTACCAGGCGGGCGAGGCATCGTAGCGGACGCGTGCCTTCAGGCCCGCCCAGACGGCCTTCGGGTAGAAAATCGGGATCACGCCCACATCGTCGATGGCGATCCGCATGGCCTCGGCGGTCAGCGCATTGCGTTTCGTCTCGTCCATGGTCTGCATGGCCTGCAGCAGCGTGCGATCCATCTCCGGGTTCGAGTAGTGCTGCCTGTTGAAAGGACCCATCCGCGTCTTGGTGTCGCGGGTGGCCAGAACCTGCTGAAGCGTGATTGCCGCGAGATTCGAGGCATAGGTCGTCATGAACATCGCGAAGTCGCGATTCGTCGCGCGCGCGAAGAAGGTTGTCGTCGGCAATACTTCCACGCGGGTCTCCACGCCGATGCGGGTGAAACCCTGCGCGATCGCCTGCAGCACATCCGTATCGCCCGAGAACCAGCCGCTCGGGCCATGGATGGTCATGCGGAAACCATCGGGATAGCCGGCCTCGGCCAGCAGGGCGCGAGCACGCCCGACATCATAGGGGATGGGTGCCCGATCCGGGATGCGGCCGATCGCGACAGGTGAGGCGAACTGTTCGGCTGGCCTCCCCTGCCCGGCGAGCAGCCGGCCCACGATGACCTCCCGGTTCATGGACATGGACAGGGCCTGGCGGACACGGACATCGCGCAAGGGGTTCTTGTCCAGCGGCTTGCCGTCGCGGTCCGTGATGAAGGGGGCCTGATCGCGCGCCGTGTCAGGAAAGAGATAGGCCGTGCCGTTGCTCTCAGTGCTGAAGATCTCGACACGCGGATCGGCGGCCAGGCGAGCGACATCCTGCGTCGGCACGCCGTCGATCAGGTCCACATCCCCCGAGAGCAAAGCCGCCACGCGTGCACCGGGATTGCTGACGAAGCGGATCTGAACGCGCTTCCACGGCGCCTTGTCGCCCCAGAAGCCAGGATTCTGCTCCACCTCCAGCCGGTTGCCCTGCTCGTAAGAGAGGTGACGATAGGCTCCCGTGCCGATCATGGCGCGGCCATTGTTGAAGTCGGCCGTCGTGGAGTTCTCGTGAAGCTGACGCGAGAGGATCATGATCGCAGTCAGTTCCGCGTCCAGGAACGGCGTCGGTTCGCTCGTCGTGATGCGAAGCGTCCGGTCATCGACGATATCGACACTCTTTACCGTACGGACGGCTGAGGCGAAGGAACCGGGGCTGTTCGGAACCAGCGGCAGGCGAGTGAAAGAGAAGGCCACATCATCAGCCTTCAGCGGAGTGCCATCATGGAAGCGGACTCCCTCACGGAGCCGGAACTCCCAGGTCAGGTCGTCGGTAGCGCTCCAGGCTTCCGCAAGGCGCGGCACGATCCGGCCGCTATTGTCGAAGTCGACCATCGGGTCGAAGACCTGACGGAGGATCGCGTTGTTACTGTTCGCGCGATGGAAATGCGGGTCCATTGCAGTCGGGGTTGATTGCGCTGCGATCGTAAGGCTGCCCTGTGCCTGAGCGGCCAACGGAAGGACGCAACAAACAGAAGCAAGCAGGAGTCTGCGCACCCCGAAATCCTCCCTCTTTATGCGACGACCCTGCCACACGTTGCCAAGATGTCAATCCACCGTGATTTGTGCAGACGAATGCCATTTTGGCCTGCCAGCATGGTGGCTCTAGGCGGGGTCGCCGCAGGAATCATCACGCAGAAGGAACAGAACCAAGCAGGGAGCGTGGACAAAGCCGAGGACGTCGCTGGTGCTGCGGTCGTGGCGAGTGGCCACACGACGGCAGTTCTTCAGACGGTTGATGCAGTGCTCGATAAGCGGAACGCAAATGACAAGGGCCGCCGGCTTGGGCGGCGAGACAGGACCCAAGGGCGGGCGCAGGCGCCCCTCTAGATCGGGTGTTTCTGGGCCCTCAGTGGGGCCCCTCCAGTATGGTTTGGTCGAGGGTACTAAACCCTTCCCATGGGTCCTTCTTGAGCCGCTTGAGGCGAGCCGGCACGGTCGCGAGGGTAAAGGCCTGCGGGTCCAGTTTGGCTGTGACCTCCCGCCAGGAGAGAGGCGTTGCCACTGTGGCGCCCGGCCTGGCCCGGGGCGAGTAGCTGGCGACAGCGGTCGCGCCAGGGCCGTTGCGCAGCCAGTCCACAAGGATGCGCCCGCGACGCTTCGCCTTTGGGACGGTGGAAACAAAGCGGTCGGGCATTTCCGCTTCCATGGTGGCCGCGAAACGGTGGCAGAAGGTCCGCACCGCATCCCAGCCGGCGGCCCGGCGGATGGGCGCCACCACGTGGAGACCCTTTCCGCCGGTTGTCCGGCAGAAGCTCTCCAGGCCGGCCTTTTTCAGCCGCGCGCGGATCTCCTTCGCGGCCTCGACGACTTTGCCGAAGACAACACCCTCTCCGGGATCCAGGTCGAAGACGATGTGGTCGGGATGTGCGGTGTCGCTCTCGGGCGAGCCCCAGACATGCAACTCGATCGCCGACATCTGGGCACAGGCGACCAGCCCTTCCTCATCGTCGATGGCAAGATAGGGGCCTTCTTCAGCCGCCCCCTCGCGGATGGAGGGGGGCATGCCCTTGTTCCCGTGCTTCTGGAAGAAGCGTTCTCCCTCAATGCCTTCGGGGCAGCGGAGCAGGGCGAGTGGCCGGGTCGCGATGCCAGGAAGCGCATACGCTGCTACGGTCTGCCAGTAATCCGCCAGATCCCGCTTGGTGATCCCGGGCCAGAGTTCCCTTTCGGCGTGGGTGAATTGGACTCCCCCGATCCGCAGGCTTCCGCGCTTCAGCGCGGGGGCCCGCACGCTGGCGGCCTTCACCGGCCTGCGCGGCCGGGAGACCTGCCGCTCGGCCTCAGGAGACGGGACGTCACGCCCCCCCTCCTCCGCCTTTGCCTTGCCCCGGGCCGGCACGGGGCCTTCGGGCCCAGGGCTCGCTTCGAGCGCCTCCGCGTCTATGCCCCGACGCTCTTCCGCGTCATGCTCCTTGATGAGGAGCCAGTTCTCGGCCCGCTCCCGGCCTCGCTGACGCAGGCGGACCAGGACAAAGCCACCCTTGAGCCGCGTCCCTGCCAGGCGGAACTTGAGCTCGCCCTGTTCGATCGCCTCGGCGGGGTCGCCTTCCGGCGTCCATTCCCCCTGATCCCAGATCTCGACCGTGCCCGCGCCATAATGGCCTTGCGGGATGGAGCCCTGGAAGGCCGCGTAGTCGAGGGGATGGTCTTCCACCCGGACTGCCAGGCGCTTGTCGGAGGGGTCGAGAGAGGGCCCCTTGGGCACAGCCCAGCTCAGGAGGACGCCCTCATGCTCCAGGCGGAAGTCCCAGTGGAGACGCCGGGCGGCGTGCTTCTGCACCACGAACTTCAGGGTTGCCGTCGCTGACGGTTTAGCCTTCCGGGGGAGCGGTTCGCTGGTCCGGGAGAAGTCGCGCTTCGCCCGATAGGTCCGGATCGAGGTATCGCGAAGGACAGCGGAGCGGGAGGGCATGGCGCCTGGAAAACGTGGCCTGAAGTCCGACAGTTGCAGAAGGTCAAGAAGGCCGGCGACCCAGGGGCCTGTCTGGCGGCACCAGCCACGACGCCCCAGGCCGAGGGGGACGGGCAAGCCCCTCTTCCGGCTCCCCAGACATCCGGAAGGATGTGCGAAGGGAACTTGACGAGACCTTCTTCCTTCAACAGAACAGGTGTTCTGCTTCCCGGAACGCTACGGCCGATCATGAATGCTCCTCCTCCATCCTCGCCGCCTGATGCTGGCGGGGTGGCCGCCGTGGATCGGGCGCTTCGCATCCTGATGGCCCTCGGCGAAGCAGCCCAACCGCAGACCCTGGCGGAGCTTTCGCGGAGCACCGGCCTCTACAAGAGCACCTTGCTGCGCATCCTGGCCTCATTGGAGCGGCACCGCTTCACGGTGCGGCAGCCGGATGGCCTCTATCGCCTCGGGCCGGCCGTGCCTTTCCTGTCATCGGCCTATGGCAGCAGCCTGGACCTGCGCCTGGTGCTGGAGCCGGCCCTCCGCGCGCTGCGCGCCGCGACCAACGAAAGCGCCTCCTTCTTCATACGGGAAGGCGACAGGCGGATCTGCCTCTATCGGGAGGACAGCCCGCAGGAGGTGCGTGACCACATTCCGGTCGGCACGCTGCTGCCCCTGCAGGGGGCCGCGGGCCATGTGCTGGTGGAATTCGCCGATGGCGCCCGGGCCGCGGCGCCTCTGGTGATCAGTTCCTATGGCGAGCGCAGCCGGGAAATCGCGGCGGTCGCCTCCCCGGTGTTCGACCGGGCGGGGCGTCTGGTCGGCGCCGTCTGCGTCTCCGGTACCCGCACGCGCTTCGACAATGCGGCCTATCACGGGCGCATGTGCCGTGCCGTGCTCGACGCGGCACAGAAGATCACCGCCGCGCTGGATGGCGACCTGACGCCCTTCCAGCGCGCCCCCTAGCGGCCGCACCCGAGCCGTTGCCAGAGCGCTTGACAGCGCGGGGCGCTGTCTCTCAAGCTTCGGATATCAGAACGATAGTTCTGCTTGCCAGAACGCCCTGCTTGAGGGGGCAAAGGGAAAGCGGCCACCGTAGAAGGCCGCATCCCGGGAGGATGTTCGATGTCGTTGCTGCACGGCGCGCCAGGCGGCCGCCTGTCCTCACGCCACCCCGACCGCGGCCCGGGCCCGCGGTGATAGCATGGACATGATTCCGGACGGCGCCCCGGCGGCGCAGCGCGACGCCGAGGAGGCCGGGCCGCTGCAAGGCCTCCGCGTGCTGGATTTCGGCCATACCATCATGGGCCCGTCCTGCGGCCTCGTGCTGGCGGATCTCGGTGCCGAGGTCATCCGGGTTGAGCCACCGGAGGGGGATCGCACGCGGCGGCTGGGTGGCTTCGCGGCCGGCTTCTTCGGCGTGTTCAACCGCAACAAGCGCAGCATCGGCCTGGATCTCAAGACGGAGGGCGGCCGGGCCACGGCCGAGCGCCTGGTGGCCGGCGCCGATGTGCTGATCGAGAACTTCGCCCCCGGCACGATGGAGCGCCTTGGCCTCGACTGGCCTCGGCTGCGCGAGGTCAATCCCCGCCTCGTGTACTGTGCCCTGAAGGGCTATCTGCCCGGCCCCTACGAGCATCTCCATGCGCTCGACGAGGTGGTGCAGATGCAGGCCGGCCTGGCCTACATGACCGGCCCGCCGGGTCGGCCGCTGCGCGCCGGCGCCTCGGTCATCGACATCATGGGGGGCGTGTTCGGCGTCGTGGCCATCCTCGCTGCCCTGCGGGAGCGGGAGCGGACCGGGAAAGGCCAGCTGGTCCGCAGCGCCCTGTTCGAATCCACCACTTTCCTAGTCGCCCAGCATATCGCCGGGGCGGCGCTCACAGGCGGCCCGGTGCCGCCCATGCCGGCGCGGCAGGGCGGGGCCTGGTGCATCTACGACGTGTTCCAGGCGGCGGATGCGCCGGTCTTCGTCGGCGTCACCAGCGAGCAGCACTGGCAGCGCTTCTGCGCCAGCTTCCCGCTCGGCGAGCTCGCCAGCGATCCCAGGCTGGCGACGCATGACGACCGCGTCCGCGCCCGGACCTGGATGCTGCCGCGGCTCGGCGCGATCTTCGCGACGCTGCCCGCCGCCGAGATCCTGGCGCGCTGCCGCGCCGCCCTGCTGCCCTGCGCCCTGGTGGCCCGCCCCGACGAGCTGGTGGACGATCCGCAGTTCACCAGCGAGGGCGCCTCCATGGAGGTCTGGCTGAACGCCACCACCCGGGCACGCCTGCCCGCCCTGCCGGTCGAGCTGGGCGGCCGACGCCCCGGCCTGCGGCGCCAGCCGCCGGCCGCCGGGGCCGATACCCATGACGTGCTGGCCGAGGCCGGCCTGTCACTGGCCGAGATCGAAGGCCTCCAGGCGGCCGGCGTCATCCGTCCGGCGCCCCTCCCCGCCGCGCAAGGAAAGGAATGAAGCCATGGCCTGGCCGAAGAGCGTCGATATCCGAGAGGAAGGCCCGCGCGAGGGTTTCCAGTTCGAGAAGGGTCATATTCCCACCGTCGCCAAGGTGGCCCTGATCGATGCCCTCTCGGAGACCGGGCTGCGCCACATCCAGGCGGTCTCCTTTGTCAATCCGAAGCGGGTCCCCGGCTGGGCCGATGCCGAGGCGGTGGTGGCCGCCATGCGGCGGAAGGAGGGCGTGCACTACACCGGACTCTGGCTGAACCTGCGCGGCTTCCAGCGCGCCCTGGCCACCGGGCGGCTGGACTTGGAAGGCAGCCTCGGCCTGACCGCCTCGGAGGCCTTCGCCGCACGCAACATCCAGCGCACGCGGGCGGAGGACATCGCCGAGCAGCGCGCCCTGATGCAGGCCTATGCCGCCGCAGGGGTGCCGGTCACCCGCGTTTCCGTCATGGCCGCCTTCGGCTGCAACTACATGGGCGAGGTGCCGGCGGCCGAGGTGATGGAATGCGTCCGGATCCTGCTCGACATGGCGGCCGAGGCGGGGGCTGCGCGGCCGTTGATCTCGCTGGCCGATACCATGGCCTGGGCCAATCCGGCGGACATCAAGCGGCTTGTGGGCGCGGTGCAGGATGCCTGGCCGGAGAACCCCATCGCGCTGCATCTGCACGACACCCGGGGCCTGGCCATCGCCGATGCCCTGGCGGGGCTCGAGATGGGCGTCAGGGTCTTCGACAGCGCAGTGGCCGGGCTCGGCGGCTGTCCTTTCGCCAAGCATGCCGGCGCGGCCGGCAATATCTGCACGGAGGACCTCGTCTTCCTCTGCCACGAACTGGGCATCGAGACCGGGGTCGACCTGGAGCGGCTCGGCGAGGTGGGCCGGCTGGCCGAGGAGGTGGTCGGCCACAAGCTGCCCGGCAAGCTCAAGGACGCGGGCGGGCTCGCTGCCATGCGACGGCAGGCCGCAGCGGCCTGATCGCGCGGCACCACGCAAAATCCAGCCCGAAACGGGCGGATCGGGAGGAAACATCATGCGCACAGGCTTCCGCCGCTATGGCAGGATCGCCCTTCTCGGCATGGCCGCACTCGGCCTCGCCGGCTTCGTCGGGCCACGCCCGGAATGCATCGCGCCCAGCCCGCCCGGCGGCGGCTGGGACTTCACCTGCCGCACCGTCGGCCGCCTGATGCAGGAGCTCGGCATCACCGAGCGCAGCGTGCAGATCACCAATCTTCCCGGGGGCGTCGGCGCGGTCGCCTTCAGCAGCGTCGCCGCGAACCACGCTGCCGATCCGTCGATCCTGGTCGCCACCAGCACGGTGGGCATCACGCAGATCGCGCAGAAGCGCTATCCCGGGGATATCGACCGCATGCGCTGGGTCGCCATGCTGGGAACCGATGTCGGCGTCATACTGGTGCGGCCGGACGCACCCTACAAGACCCTGAAGGATCTCTTCGCGGCACTGAAGCAGGACCCCACCGCCGCGGTGACCGGCGGCTCCAGCGGCGCGGGCGGCTACGACCACCTCCGGCTGCTGCTGCTTGCCCGCAGCGCCGGGCTGGCTACACCGGAGATGAAGCGCATCCGCTGGATCCAGTACGAGGGCGGCAGCAACGCCGTCACGCAGCTCCTCGGAAGCCATGTCGATGTCGTGGCCACCGATCTCGCGGAGATCGCGGGCTTTGTCGAGGCGAAGCAGGTGCGCGTGCTGGGCATCCTGTCGGAAGAGCGGCTCGGGGCGCCTTATGCCGAGATCCCGACGGCCCGCGAGCAGGGCCTGGACGTGGTGGGGCTGAACTGGCGCGGCTTCTACACCGGCGGCCGCGTCTCGGACGAAGCCTATGAGCAGCAGATCGCGATGCTGAAGCGGCTCTATGATAGCGAGCAGTGGAAGCAGGCGGCGCGGAACTTCGGCCTGACCCCCGTCTGGCGCGGCGGCAAGGAGTTCCAGGATTTCGTGCGGACATCCACCGATGCGCTGCGCACCCTGTCGCAGGACATCGGAGTGATCCGGTGAGCGACCGCCTGACCGGGCTGATCCTGGCGGCCTTCGCCGCCTGGTATGGCTGGACATCCGGCGACTACCAGGCGGAGTTCGCCGATCCGCTCGGCCCGGCCGCCTTCCCGGCCCTGCTGGCGCCGCCGATCGGCCTGCTCGGCCTCTATCTCGCCCTGCGCCCCGATCCGGCGCCGGTCTGGCCGGGCCGCCGCGTGCTCGCCGCGCAGGCGGTCTGCCTGGTGCTGCTGATCCTGTACGCGCTGGCGCTGCTGCCGCTCGGCTTCCTGCTCTCGACCGCGGTGCTGGCCGCGTTGCTGGCGGCGATGCTGGGTGCGCGGCCGGTTCCGGCGGCGGTTTCCGGCCTCGCGCTCAGCCTCGGCTGCTATGGGCTGTTCACCTGGGCGCTGGAACTGCCGCTGCCGGCCGGCACGGTCTTCGGAGGCTAGCGCGATGGAGATCCTGCCGCTGCTCGGCCAGGGCTTCAGCATCGCGCTGCAGCCGGAGCACCTGCTGCTGGCGCTGTTCGGCTGCTTTCTCGGCACGCTGATCGGTGCGCTTCCGGGAATCGGGCCGCTAAACGGCATCGCCGTGCTGATCCCCCTCGCCTTCAGCCTCGGCCTCTCGCCGATCGGCTCGCTGATCCTGCTGACCAGCGTCTATTACGGGACCATGTTCGGCGGGCGCATCTCCAGCATCCTGCTGAACATCCCGGGCGATGCGCCCGCGGTGATGACCTGCCTCGACGGCTATCCGATGGCACGCCAGGGACTCGCGGCCGAGGCGCTGGCGATCTCGGCCATCTCCTCCTTCGTCGGCGGCACCTTGGCGACATTGGGGCTGACCCTCTGCGCGCCGCTGCTGGCGAAGAGCGCCATCTATTTCGGGCCGGCGGAGTACTTCGCCCTCTTCGTGCTGGCCATGGTCTCGGTGGGCGGCGTCGGCTCGGCCAATCCGGTCAAGACACTCCTGGCAGGGTTGGTCGGCCTGGCGATCAGCACGGTCGGGATCGACCCTGCCAGCGGCGTGCCGCGCTACACCTTCGACAACTACGAACTGTTCGACGGCATCGACTTCGCGGTGGCCGCCATTGGTCTCTTTGCCCTCAGCGAGTTCTTCCTGTTCCTCGAACGGCCGGGGGGGCCGCCCGGCGGAGCCATCCAGGTCGGCAGCCTGCGGGGCTATCGCCGCCTGATCTTCCCGCTGCCGACCTTGCGGGCCAGCCTACTGGGCTTCGTCATCGGCGTGCTGCCGGGCGCTGGCGCCACCATGGCCAGCTTCCTGGGCTACACCATGGAGAAGAAGATCGCCGGCACGGAAGGGCGCTTCGGCCATGGCGATCCGCGTGGCGTCGCCGCGCCGGAGGCGGCGGACAACGCGGCGGCCGGCGGGAACCTGGTGCCGATGTTGACCCTGGGCATTCCGGGCAGCGGCACGACGGCCATCATGCTGGGCATGCTGGTATCGCTCAATATCCAGCCCGGCCCCCTGCTGTTCGAGCGGCAGCCGGATGTGGTCTGGGGCCTGGTCGCCGCCCTCTACATCAGCAACGTCATGCTGCTGGTGTTGAACATCCCGCTGGTCGGTCTCTTCGCGCGGCTGATGCTGGTGCCGCCGAAATACCTGATGCCGCTCGTCGTCGTAATCAGCTTCATGGGCGTCTATACGATCAACAACAGCACCTTCGACCTGCTGCTGATGTCGGCCTTCGGCGTGCTGGGCTATCTTCTGCGGAAGATGGATTTCGCATTGGTGCCCGTGGTGCTCGGCATGCTGCTGGGGGGCCAGATGGAGCAGAATCTGCGCCGCGCCCTGGGCGCCAGCGGCGGCGAATGGGGCATCCTGTTCTCCAGCCCGCTCGCCGTGGGGCTGCATCTGTGCAGCTTCGCACTGATCGCCGTGAGCCTGGCCCTCCAGTTGCGGCGCCGCTTCCAGGGACAGGATGCGACGCCCGCCGCCGTGACGCGAGGCTGAAGCCAGGTTGGTATGGCGTGCCGCTCGGGAGCGGGCTCCCCGGAGCGGCACGCCATACGCGCGCCGCGCTTGCATCTCGGGATTCCTGAAAGCCTTCGCGCTACAGAAGGCAACTGGTGAGCACCGGAAGCGAGCTATCCGGGAGAGGATCCACTCGACAGCCAGACCTTGACCTCATCGAAACGAGCTGGTCCTATGCAGTCGTACTGTTTGCCGCGCGCACGCCGAGTAGCACCAGCCCTGCCGATTTGCAGGGCATGTAACCCCTCTCAACGCACCAAATCATTCCTAATATAGAATAATTTGGCGCCGCGCGCCCTGGCATGCATGCTGCTTCCGCCCCTTAAAGCCTGGCTGCACCCTGCCTGTCGCCGCCGAGCGCAGAATCCGGGAGAACTGTTGCCGATGCCGACTCGCCGCACCTTCCTGGCCCTACCCGCCCTGGCCGCCTCCAGTCTGGCCGCTTTGCCACGGCGCGCCGGGGCCGCGCCACCGAAAGAGTTGCGCTATCGCCTGACCGAGGACCCGGAGTCCCTCTACAGCGGCCAGAGCGTATCGCTCACCGTGAACACCTGCCTCAACTTCCTGCACGACCGCCTGATCTACATCGACAACGAGGGCAAGCCGCAGCCCTGGCTGGCGGAATCCTGGTCCTTCAGTGAGGACAACAAGCAGATCACCTTCAAGCTGCGGCCCGGGACCAAGTTCCACGACAGCACCGAGCTGGACGCCGCCGCGGTGAAGTTCCACTTCGACAATATCCTCGATCCGAAGATGGCCTCGCCGGTACGCGGCCAGATCTCGGCGCTGGAGCGCTGCGAGGTGCTGGACCCGCTGAGCTTCCGACTGACCTTCAGCCGCCCCTTCGCCGCTGCGATGATCCTGCTCGCCGGCGCCACCTACGGCTTCAACTCGCCCACCGCGGTGCAGAAGGCGGGGCGGCAGTACGGCCGCCGCCCGGTCGGCACCGGGCCCTATATGTTCAAGTCCTGGGCGGCCGGCACCGAGCTGGTGCTGGTGCGCAACCCGCATTACCGGCAGCTGCGGCCGGATGCGGTGAACAAGGGCGCGCCCTACGCTGACCAGATCACGCTGAGTGTGCTGCCGGAGGAAGGCGTTGCCTTCTCCGCTTTACAGACCGGCGAGCTGAGCGCGGCGGAGCTGCAGACGGACACGGTGGATCGGCTGCGCCAGGACAAGCGTTTCGCGGTGGTCATCGACGAGAAGGCGAAGAACATTCTGTTCCTCGAATTCTCCTTCCGCCCGCCCTTCGACGATCGGGTGATGCGCGACGCCATCAGTCACGCCATCGATCGCGAGGCAATCCTGCGCGCCTCCTACAGCGGCTATGGCGCCATCGACCTCAGCCCGCTCTCGCGCGGCATCCCCGGCTACGACCAGGCCGTGGCCGACCAATACGGCACGCCCTACGACCCCGCCAAGGCGAAGGCGCTGCTGGACCAGGCAGGCTGGAAAGCGGGGCCCAACGGGCTGCGGGCGAAGGATGGCAAGGAGGCCAAGTTTGCCGTCCGCTCCTACGCCAACCCCGTCACCGACCGGGCGCTGGCGGTGATCCAGAGCAACCTCGCGGATATCGGCATTGAGATCAGCGTCTCCACCGCGGACTGGGGCACCTTCTATCCTTCGCTGCTGCGCGAGGGATGGGACATGGACCTCAACCGCTGGACCTACAGCGACCCGCTGGTGCTGACCAACCTGTTCCGTCCGCCCGGGCACCGCCGAACGCTGCCGGAGGATGCGGAACTGACCCGCATCCTGACCGCCGTCGATTCCACCCTGGACCCGGCGGAGCGGCAGAAGGTGGTCTCCGAGGCGCAGAAGGCGATCCTGGAGCGGCGGCTGATGGTGCCTATTCTGACCAACTATCAGGTCACCATCATCCAGGCCGGGCTGCAGAACTACAAGTTCGACTATCTGAACCAGGTGCTGCACGGCGATGTCCGCATGAGCGACTGGTGAGCCGCTACATCCTGCGCCGCCTGCTGGTGGCGCTGCCGGTGGTGGTCGGTATCCTGCTGATCACCTTCATGATCCAGGCGGTGATCCCGACCGACGCCGTCTCCGCCATGTACGAGGGGCAGACGACGGAGGAGGAGGCGGCCGAGGCCATCGCAGCCATGCGCGAGCGCTACGGGCTCGACCAGCCCTGGTACGTGCAGTTCACCCGCTATGCCGGCAATGTGCTGCAGGGCGATTTCGGTGAATCCATCCGCCTGCGCCGGCCGGTGTCGGAGGAGATCGGCTATCGCTTCGTCAACACGCTGAAGCTCACCGGCGCCGCGCTGCTGATCGGCATCCTGATCGGCGTGCCGATGGGTATTCTCTCGGCCGCCAAGAAGGACACCTGGCTGGATGTGGGCGCGATGACGGTGGGGCTGCTCGGCATCTCCATGCCCGCCTTCTTCTTCGGCCTGCTGCTGATCCTGGTCTTTGCGGTCTGGCTGCAATGGATCCCGGTGGTGCCTCGCGGCGGGGCGGCGCTGCTGCTGCCGGCGCTGACGCTCGGCCTGATCGAGGCAGCGCCGCTGTCGCGCATCGCCCGCTCCGCCATGATCGAGATCCTCCGGCGCGACCATATCCGCGCGGCCCGCTCCCGCGGCATGGGGGAGATGTCGGTCATCCTGCGCCATGCCCTGCCGGGCACGCTGCTGGCTGTCATGACGGTGATCGGCCTGCAGTTCGGCAACCTGCTCGGCGGCGCCTTCATCATCGAGGTCATCTTCGGCTGGCGCGGCATCGGCGAACTGGGCGTGAAGGCCATCCAGTGGCGCGACTTCGCGCTGACCCAGGCCATCATCCTGATTAGTGCCGGTGCGCATATCAGTGCCAATCTCGTGGTCGACGTGCTCTACGCCTGGATCGACCCCAGAGTGGATTACGACACGTGAGCCTGATGCATGGAGAGACCGAGGCGGCCGCCGCCGGGGATCTGCCTGCCGCCGAGGCCACCGCGCCGCGCCGCGGCGGCTGGCGCTGGGTGCTGGGGCGGCTGCTGCGCAACCCATCGGCCCGGATCGGCGGCGGTATCCTGCTGCTGATCCTGTTCTGCGCCGCCTTCGCGCCCTGGATCGCGCCGCATGATCCGCTGGCGGTGAACACCCTGGGCCGGCTAAAGCCGCCCAGCGCCGTCAATTGGCTCGGCACCGACGAGGTGGGCCGCGACCTCGCGAGCCGGCTGATCTTCGGCACGCGCTACTTCCTGCTGATCTGCCTGATCGCCGCCTCCATCTCGGCGGGTTTCGGCATCCTGCTGGGGCTTGTGGCGGGCGCCGGATCAGCGCTGGCGGACGGCATCATCATGCGCTTCACCGACATGCTGCTGGCCTTCCCCTACATCCTGCTGGTGCTGGCCATCGTGGCGATCCTCGGCCCCAGCCTCTGGACCGCCATGGCGGCGGTGGGGGTTGCCGGCATTCCCGGCTATGCGCGGCTGATCCGCTCCGTCGCACTGACCGTGAAGCGGGAGGAATATGTCGAGGCGGCTCGCGCCCTGGGTGCCTCGGAGGCGCAGATTATCATCGGCACAGTGCTGCCTAACACCATCTCGCCGCTGATCGTCTATCTCTCCTATGCCACGCCGATCGCGGCGCTCTCGGCGGCCGCGCTGTCCTTCCTTGGCCTGGGCGCGCAGCCGCCGACGCCGGAATGGGGGGCCATGCTGGTCAATTCCCGCTCCTTCCTCTTCACGGCCTGGTGGGCCGTGGCGGCACCGGGCCTGGCGATCTTCGTGGCGATCTTCGCCATGAACCTGCTGGGCAACGGCCTGCGCGACGTGCTGGATCCGCGCGATGTCTGAGGCCCCGCTGCTTGAGGTGCGCGACCTGCGCACACATTTCGGCACTGGCCCCGGCGCCGTGCGGGCGGTGAACGGCGTCGATCTCGCCGTCCATCGCGGCGAGGTGCTGGGGATCGTCGGCGAATCCGGCTGCGGCAAGACGGTGCTGGCGCTCTCCATCCTGCGGCTGGTGGACGCGCCCGGGCGCATCGTCTCCGGCCAGGTGCTGTTCGAGGGGCAGGACGTGCTGGCTATGCGGCCGCGGGCGCTGACGGCGCTGCGGGGCCGCGACATCGCCATGATTTTCCAGCAGCCCAAGGCGAGCCTGGACCCGGTGATGCGCATCGGCAGCCAGATCGCCGAGCCGCTGCGGTTGCGCGGCGGCCGCAGCCGCGCCGAGGCCTGGCGGGAGGCGGTGGAGTTGCTGGGCGCTGTCGGCATCCCCAATCCGGAGGAGAAGGCGCGCGCCTATCCGCACGAGATCTCCGGTGGGCAGGCACAGCGCGTGATGATCGCGACGGCGCTGGCGCTGAAGCCGCGCCTCCTGATCGCCGACGAGCCGACCACCGCACTCGACGTGACGGTGCAGGCGCAGATCCTGGACCTGCTGCGGGAACGCTGCCGCGCCCTGGGCACGGCGTTGATCCTGGTCACGCACGACATCGGCGTGATCGCCCAGATGGCCAACCGCGTGGCGGTGATGTATGCCGGGCGGGTGGTCGAGAATGCGCCGGTCGAGGACATCCTCGGCAACCCGGCGCATCCCTACACGCGCGGCCTGCTGCGCTCCGCCCCGGTGATGGGCGTGGTGCAGGAGCGGCTGCAGGAAATCCCCGGCGGCATCCCCGACCTGACGCGCCCGCTGCGCGGCTGCGCCTTCGCGCCGCGTTGCGACGGGCGGCGCCAGGCCGGGCTGGCCCGCTGCGACGGGCAGACGCCGCCGCCCTTCATGCCGGCGCCGGGGCGGGAGGCGCGGTGCTGGCTACAGGATGGCGCACCGGCGGCCCAGCCGGCGCCCGGGGGGTGGTCGTGATGGGCGAGGCTCGCCTTTCCCCGCGCCCGGCGGATGCCGCCGGCCGCATGCCACTGCTGCGGGCGGCCGGGCTGGTGGTGCGCTTCCCCGTGCGCGCCGGCATTATGGGCCGGCCCCGGGCCTGGGTGCAGGCCGTGGATGGCGTGGACCTGACCGTCGAGGCCGGGGAGACGCTGGGGCTGGTGGGCGAGTCCGGCTGCGGCAAATCGACCCTCGGCCGCACCCTGCTGGCGCTGCGCCGGGCCGATGAGGGTTCGGTCGAGATCGAGGGCCAGCGCGTCTTCGACCTACCGCCTGCCAGGCTGAAGGCACTGCGCCGGCATGCCCAGATGGTATTCCAGGATCCGGTGGCCTCGCTCGACCCGCGCCGCACCGTCGGTGGCTCGGTGCGGATGGGGCTGGACCTGCACGGCATCGGCACACGGGCCGAGCGCGAGGCGGCAGTGACACAGGTGCTGCGCCGCGTCGGCCTGCGGCCGGAGCATGCCGAGCGCTTCCCGCATGAGTTCTCGGGCGGGCAGCGGCAGCGCATCGGCATCGCCCGCGCCCTGGTGCTGGAGCCGCGGCTGTTGGTCTGCGACGAGCCGGTCTCGGCGCTCGACGTCTCCGTGCAGGCGCAGATTCTGAACCTGCTGAAGGACGTGCAGGCGGAGCGCGGCCTTGGCATGGTCTTCATCTCGCACAACCTCGCCGTGGTCGAGCACATGGCCGACCGGGTGGCAGTGATGTACTACGGCCGCATCGTCGAGCAGGCCCCGCGCGAGACGCTCTACGCCGATCCCCAGCACCCCTATACCCGTGCCCTGCTGGCCGCCGTGCCCTCGCACGACCCGGCGCAGCGGCGCGGCGTGGCGGCGCCGGCGGGCGAGCCCCCCGACCCGGCGCGCCTGCCCACCGGCTGCCGCTTCCGCTCGCGCTGCCCGCTGGCCATGCCGCGCTGCGCGGCGGAGGAACCCCCGCTGCTCGATCTCGGCCAGGGCCACCGTGCCGCCTGCTGGGCGGCGCGCGGAGCCTGAAGGCCGAGAGACATGCCAGGACAAAGGACACATCGCGCCGTGACCGATCTGAATCTGACCTTGCTCGAACGCCGCGTGGACGCCGTGCTAGCCCCCTGGGCCGGCGGGCGTGGCCCGGGCGTGACCATCGGCGTGGTGCTGGAGGGCCGGCTCGCCGTGCACCGTCATGCCGGCCTGGCCAGCGTCGAACACGGCGTGCCGATCGGGCCGGCGACGCGCTTCCGCATCGCCTCCGTCTCCAAGCAGTTCACCTGCGCTGCCATCCTGATGCTGGCGGAGGAGGGCAAGCTGTCGCTGGAGGACGAGGCGCGGCGCCACCTGCCGGAGCTGCCGGAATACCCGCAGCGCGTGACGGTCGCCCACCTCATGCACAACACCTCCGGCATCCGCGACATGCTGGAGATCATGCGGCATGGCGGCGCCGATCTCGGCACGCCGATCCAGCTGCAGGACCTGGTGGACGGCATCTGCCGCCAGCGTACCCTCAACTTCACCCCCGGCAGCCGCTTCCTCTACAGCAACTCCAACTTCCTGCTGCTCGGGCTGATCGTCGAGCGCCTCTCCGGCGAGACACTGGACCGCTTCCTGGAGACGCGCATCTTCGCCCCGCTGGGCATGCGCGACACAAGGGTGACGCAGAACGTCAACGAGGCGCTCCCGAACCTTGCCACCGGCTATTTCCCGGATGGCAAGGAGGGCTGGACGCGCGCCCCGCACGCCTTCCCGCTGCATGGGGAAGGAGGGCTGGTCTCCTCGGTGCAGGACCTGGCGCTGTGGGGGCACAACTTCACGACCCGCCGGATCGGCGCAGGCTGGCTGGACGGGCTGACGACGCAGACCCCCTTCAGCAACGGCACCGTCAACCGCTACGCGCGTGGCCTGGTGGCGCGGCCCTATCGCGGGCTGGAGACGATCAGCCATGGCGGGCTCTGGCCGGGCTATCGCACCGAGTTCCTGCGCGTGCCGGCGCAGGAGGTGACGGTGATCGCCATCTCGAATTCCGGCGCCTCCGACCCCAACCTGCTGGCGCACCAGGCGCTGGACGCGGTGCTGGAGGGGCGCCCGGGCGTGCATCCCGTGCCCGCGCTGCCCGCCCGGGAGGCCCTCGAGAAGCTGGCTGGCCGCTACCTGGATCCGGAGACCAGCGCGACGCTGGAGCTGGCGGTCTCCGATCAGGGCAAGCTGACCATGACAACCAACGGCCTAACCGTGACCGCCGAGGCCACGGAGGATGGGCGCCTCGCCTCACCGCGCGGCAGCAGCGTCTTCGCCCTCCGCGCAGCGGGGCCGGATGCCGTCGAGGTCGAGCAGGATGCCGGCACGGTCGGCCTCTGGCGTCGCGTTACGCCGGGCGGCAGCCTGCCGGAAGGGCTGCCCGGCACCTACCACAGCCCGGAGATGGCGACGACCTGGAGCGTGACGGAGGCGGAGGGCAAGACCTGCATCCGCGCCGCCGGCCCGGTGGTGACGGGGCCACTCTGGGAGGTGGAGCCGGTCCAGGGCGATGTCTTTCGCGTGCATGTGCCGGGCACGCTGTTCCGCGGTTGGCTGGACGTACGCGTGCTGCGCGAAGGCGGGCGGATCGTCGGGCTGGAAGCGAGCGGCGGTCGCGTCAAACGCGCGCGCTATGCCCGCCAGGTGGCAGCGGCCTAACTGCCTGGCCGCGAAGCATTGACGGCATCCGGGCGGGCAACTTCTCCTGCCCGCCCTACGATGCCCCGGCCGCCGCAGCCGATCGATTAGCTAAAGTACCATTGCTCCGGATGCCCGCTCCAAGGGGTGCGGCAGTGCTGCGAGATCGCGGTCCGGGCGGGGACGTTCTGCAGCTTCCGGTTCACCACGCGCACACCCATGAAAGCGGGCGAAAGGCCAACCAACCCGATGCCCCATTGCTGATCCACGACGAGCTTCCAGATCTCCTTCGCCGTTTCGTTGCGCTGCTCCTGCTTCTGACTGGTGGCGGCGCGCATCAACTCGAAGGCTCGTAGCATCTCCGGCTCGCTGGGCGCCTGGCCGCGCTCGCCATTGGAACCGTACCACGCCGCATAGGCATTGCTGATGACGCCACCCAGGGGATCGACCGGCAGGGCGTAACGCGGGAAGAGATAGAGGCTTTCCGTGCCGTTGTTGGTCCAGAGCGCGATCTGATGCTGATCCGAATAGGCGCGGGTGTACCAGAGGCTGCGCTCCATCACCTTCACATCGGCCGCGATGCCGATCTTGCGCCAGTGCTGCACCACCATCTCGGCCTGTTGCGGCCAAGTGGGGGAGAGCGTCTGCGCAACGGCGATCTCCAGGCGGAGCCGCTGCCCATTGTCGCTGCGCAACCGGAAGCCTTCGCTGTCCTTCTTCAACCCGATCTTGTCGAGCAGCTTGGCGGCCTGCGCCGGGTCATGGGTGGACCACTTGTTCCGCCATTCCTCGCCGGGGCTTTCGGGCATGGTGACATCGGGGATCACCGAGCCCGGCGTGCCGAGCCCGAGCCAAAAGGCCTGGTTGAGCTGCTCGCGATCGATGCCGAGCGCCAGCGCGCGGCGGAAATCGACATTGCGCAGCCATTTGCCGATCTCCGGATCCTCGGTGTAGGTCAGCGTCGGGTAGAGCGCGGAATCGGCGCCGTTGAAGCCGAGATCGAGATGCACGCGATAGCCGCTGCGGTCCTGGTTTTCGATGATGACGGGCAGCTTGCCTAGGTCGATGAAGCGCTCCTGGTAATCGTATTCGCCGGCCACGGCGCGGAGATTCACCACCTCCGGGTTCTCCGCCAGCGTCAACTGCACGCGGTCGATATAGGGAAGCTGCTGCCCCTCCGTGTCCACAGCATAGTAGTAGGGATTGCGCTCCAGCACCCAGAGCTGGGTGTTGATCGGCTGCACCATGCGCCAGGCACAGAGCGTGGGCAGCTCGCGGTTCAGGCACCAGTCGGACTTGTACTTGAAGTGCTCGACCCAGTTGCCGAAGCCGGCCGCCTTGGCCTGCCGCGTCAGCTCCTCGACGGGCGTGTATTTGGGCAGGAACTGCTTCAGGTAATGTGCGGGGGCATAGAGCGCATAGGTCCGGCCGTCCGACTGCAGGCGCGTCTGCCCGCCGCCCACCAGCGTGTCGCCGGCGAGCATCTGGGGGAACAGGAAATAGGGTTCCTCGAACTCAAAGGCGACCGTGGCCTCATCCACCTTCACCATGCGTCCGGGCTTACCGTTGGAAGCCAGCTCCGGTGCCGGCGCGGGGACCAGGTCGGCATTGCTGTACAGATCGTTGAACCAGAACAGCCAGTCGTCGGCGGTGCAGGGCGTGCCGTCGGACCAGCGCAACCCACGCCGCAGATGCAGGGTGATCCGCCGCCCGTCCTCGCTCACCTCCCAGGCCCTCACCAGGCAGGGCTGCAGCTCCGTACCGGAGGCGTCGAAGAAGAGTGGTTTATCGGCCGACATCAGCCGGTTGCCATTCTCCCGGTCACCCGGGCCGATGAAGCCGCGGCGCCAGGTGCCGCCATACTTGCCGGTGCTGCGCAGCGGCTGGATGACCATGACGTCCTCCGGCAGCCGCTGCTCGACGGGCGGCAGCTTGCCGGCGCGCACCTGCTCGGCGAGGGCCGGCGCTTCCTTGAACTGCTTCGGGCGCTGCGCCGGATCGGTGAGGATCTTCGGGCCCTCCAGCGGGCCCACCAGGCCGGAATCATGGAAGCCGCCGCTGGACTGCGCGACAGCCTGTCCCGCCCAGCCCGCCAATGCCAGAAGCCCCAGCTCCCTGCGCCGCATATCGTCCTCCCCTCGTATCGTTCAACGGACGCCGGCGAGGTCGAGCTCACTGGCGCGATGACAACTGACCCAGCGCCCCGACTCCGTGGCTGTCAGCTCCGGCCGCTCGATGCGGCAGCGCTCGACGGCATAGGGGCAACGTGGATGGAAGGCGCAGCCGGGTGGCGGATGAGCCGGATCCGCCACCTCGCCCTGCGCCACTTTGCGGCGAAGCTGCCGTGCCGGGTCCGGCGCCGGCACGGCGGCGAGCAGGGCCTCGGTATAGGGATGGCGTGGCGCGCGATACAACGCGTCGGTCGGCGCCACCTCGACGATCCGCCCGACATACATCACCGCCACGCGGTCGCTGACATGGCGGACCACACTAAGGTCATGCGCGACGAACAGCATTGAAATGCCGAGCCGGTCCTGCAGATCGAGCAGCAGGTTGATGATCTGCGCCTGCACCGAGACGTCCAGCGCCGAGACGGGCTCGTCCGCCACGACGAGCTGCGGGTGCAGCGCCAAGGCGCGGGCGATACCAATGCGTTGCCGCTGCCCACCGCTGAAGGCATGCGGAAAGCGGCTGCGCGAGCCAGGCGGCATCTGCACCAGCTCCAGCAGCTCCATCAGCCGCTCCCGCCGCTCCGCCGCCGGCACGCCATTGACCTTGAGGGGCTCAGTGATGATGTCGCCCACCATCATGCGGGGGTTCAGCGAGGCATAGGGGTCCTGGAAGATCATCTGGATGTGCCGCCGCAGCGGCCGCATCTGCCGCTTCGGCAGGGTGGCGAGGTCCACCCCACGGCCACTCTCGGGGGTGAAGCGGATCGCACCCGAGGTCGGGGTCAAGGCGCGCAGGATGCAGCGCGAGACGGTGGTCTTGCCACAGCCGCTCTCGCCCACCAGGGCCAGTGTCTCGCCGCGGGCGATCTGGAAGCTGACACCATCCACCGCGCGGACCCGGCCGACCTCGCGCCGCAACAGGCCCGCATGGATCGGGTAGTGCTTCCGCAGATCCTGAACTTCGAGCAGGGTCATGCCGGGACCTCCGTGCGGAAGCAGCTCGCGCCCGCCTGCCCGGGCGGCACCGGATCCGGGAGGCGCTCCATGCAGATGGCCCCCACCCGCTCGCTGCAGCGGGGATGGAAGGCGCAGCCGGAGGGGCGCGCCCCAGGATGCGGCACCGCGCCGCCGATGGTGGAGAGTCGCTGACGGGGCTGGGCCAGGATGCTCGGCACCGCGCGTAGCAGGGCGCGGGTATAGGGATGGCGCGGCGCGGCGAAGAGTTCCCGCACGGGCGCCACCTCGACGACACGGCCGAGATACATCACCGCCACCTCATCGGCCATTTCCGCGATCACGCCCATGTCGTGCGTGATCAGCATGAGAGAGATGTTCTTCTCCTCCTGAAGCCGGCGGAGCAGGGCCAGGATCTGCGCCTGGGTTGTCACGTCCAGCGCCGTGGTGGGCTCGTCGGCGATAACGATATCGGGGTCACCCGCCAGTGCCATGGCAATGCCGACGCGCTGCCGCAGGCCACCGCTGAGCTCGAAGGGATAGGCGCCAATGCGCGTCTCGGGGCGCGGAATGCCGACCTCGCGCAGCAGCTCGATGGCGCGGCCGCGGGCCTCGCCCTTGGAGACGGCCTGGTGTTGCCGCACCGCCTCGATGAGCTGGTTGCCCACCGTGTAGTGCACGCTCAGCGCCGTCATTGGCTCCTGGAAGATCAGGCCGATGCGACCGCCGCGCACCTCACGCATCCGCCTTGATTCTGGATCCAGGCTGGCGAGATCGGTCTCCCCGGGCGTCGCCGGGTCCAGGACCATGCGGCCGCCGGTGATAAAGCCCGGGCGATCGATGAGGCGGAGGATGGAACGCGCCGTCACGCTCTTGCCGCATCCGCTTTCGCCGACGATGCCGAGCGTCCGGCCGGCATGCAGGTCGAAGCTCACCCCATCCAGCGCGCGCACCACGCCCTGCTCGCTGCGGAACTGCACGGCAAGATCGCGCACCGCCAGGGCGACGCGATCAGCCATAGGGGTCTGCGGCATCGCGCAATCCATCCCCGAGGAAATTGAAGGCCAGGATCACCACCGTCACCGGCACCGCGGCCAGGAGCAGCCATGGCGCGCCGGAGAGAACCTGGATGTTCTGCGCGTCCTGCAGCAGGATTCCCCAGCTCACCGCCGGCGGCCGCAGGCCCAGGCCGAGGAAGCTGAGCGAGGTCTCGCTGATGATCATCGCCGGCAAGGCCAGCGTCGTCGCCGCGATGATATGGCTGGCGAAGGAGGGCAGCATGTGGCGGAAGATGATGCGGCCCTGGCTGGCGCCGGCAAGTTCGGCGGCGACCACGAAATCCTCCTCGCGCAGGGCCAGGAAGCGGCCGCGCACAACCCGCGCCAGGTCCGTCCAGCCGATCAGTGAGATGATGAGGGTGATGGCGAAATAGACCTGAGTGACGCTCCAGGTATTGGGCAGGGCCGCCGCCAGCCCCATCCAGAGCGGGATGGTGGGCACCGAGCGCAGCAGTTCGATCAGGCGCTGGATCAGCATGTCCACCCAGCCGCCATAGAGGCCGGAGATGCCGCCCAACAGCACGCCCAGGAACAGGCTGAGCATGACACCGGCCAGTCCGATCGAAAGCGAGACGCGCGTGGCCACCATGAGCCGAGAATAAAGGTCACGCCCGAGCTGATCAGTACCAAACAGGAAGATGCCCTCGCCGGGCCGCGCCCCCTCGACACCGAAAAGGTGGATGTCGGTGCGGATGAGGCCCAGCAGGTCATAGTCGTATCCGCGCACGAAGAGCCGCACCGGCAGCTTGCGTGACTCGTCCGGGGCGTAGCTCAGCTTGAAGGTCCGCATGTCCCGAACGCCCCGTAGGCCATAGACATGCGGGTTGAATCCGTTCTCGTCGAAGAGATGGATCGCCTGCGGCGGGATGAAGCTGCGGCGCGCATCTGTCGCATGCGGGTCGTTGGTCGCGAGGAAATCCGCGAAGACCGCAACGGCGTAGAACAGCGCGACGATCACCATGCTCGCCAGCGCTAGTTTGTGCCGGCGGAATCGCCACCAGGTCAGCTGCAGCTGTGTTGCCTGGGCGAAGCGGGCCTCCGGCGCCGTGGCGGGAGGATCGCCGGCTGCTGTCGCGCTCATCAATGCCCCTCCAGCCGGATGCGGGGGTCGATCCACATCAGCAGCAGGTCAGAGACAAGGGTGCCAATCACCGTCATGACCCCGAGCAGCATGACGATGGCGCCGGCCAGGAACATGTCCTGCGCCACCAGCGCCTGCAGCAGCAGCGGTCCAACGGTGGGAAGGCCCAGCACCAGGGAGACGATGATGCTGCCCGAGACGAGATAGGGGAAAAGATAGGCGACGGAGCTGGCAAAGGGGTTAAGGGCGGCCCGCACCGGGTATTTCAGGATGGCGCGCCGTTCGGTCAGGCCCTTGGCGCGGGCTGTGACCACATAGGGCTTGCGCAGTTCGTCAAGCAGATTGGCGCGCATGATGCGGATGAGCTGCGCCGTTCCGGCGATCGCCAGCACCGCGGCCGGAAGCGGCAGGTGCTTGGTCAGATCCCAGACGCGGGCCAGGCTCCAGGGCGCCTGGACATACTCCGCAGAGAACAGACCGCCGACATTCAACCCGAGATAGCGGAAGCCGAAATACATCAGGATCAGCGCCAGGAGGAAATTCGGTATGGCCAGCCCAATGAACCCCAGCATCGTGAAGATGTAATCGCCGATCGAGTATTGCCGCACCGCCGAATAGATCCCGATGGGCAGCGCGATGACCCATGTGAGGAACAGGGCGGCAACGGAAACCACCATGGTGAGCCACAGGCGGTCGCCGATCACTTCGGTGACCGGCCGACGCCACATCATCGAGACGCCGAAATCACCCTGCAGCACGCGGCCCATCCAGTTCCAGTACTGGACGAGGACGGACTGATCGAGCCCGTAGGCACGCCGCATGGCCTCGGCCTGATCGACAGAGATCGAGCTGCCGCTCGCTGCGAGATTGGCGATATAGGCATCCACGAAATCACCCGGCGGCAACCGGATGATGACGAAGGTCAGCACGGAGATGAAGATACAAGTGACGAGCGCGAAGCCGAGTCGTCGCAACACATAGATCAGCATGGACGACGGCCTCGGCTTTCCGAGTACCCAACCATGGTATTTCCCCCGGCCTTTCGTTCTTCGACGAAAGTACCGAGCACATTAGACAGTGCATGATCCGATGAGACAACGGTTTTCTGTCGCCTGACCTCGATCGCCCCCGAGACGTCGAATGGCGGCGCCATGCCCGCGCGTGCCGCCCGATGCCACAGGCACGATGTCGCGCACAGACCGCTCGGCCTGACGCTCTCCTGCGTCCGCTCCGGCAACAATTCCGTCCGGGTCCTGCCCCGTCAGGCCGCGGCTGGCCTCTGCGCGCTGTCTTCGGGGGCAGGTTTTCCGTCGATCAGGCGGAGCGGAGCGCGGCGGCGAGCCCGCCCTCGACCACTATGGCGCCCTCCGTGGCCGGGCGGCGGCCGGCGAGCACGGCGATGATGCTCTCCGCCGCGCTGGTGGCCATGTCGACAGCGCCGCGCGGCGTGTTGGCCGCCAGATGCGGGGTCGGCAGCAGGCGCGGATGCATCCGCAACGGGCTGTCCCCAGGCAGCGG
>Ga0180218_1000119_pt1 | contig 119513 bp, 117 predicted proteins | sample eDN3rd37CKraftBY_FD_151334 | JGI IMG/M metagenome (GOLD analysis project Ga0180218, IMG submission 151334) | Enriched backyard soil microbial communities from Emeryville, California, USA - eDNA 3rd pass 37_C Kraft BY (version 2) (version 2) | ecosystem: Environmental > Terrestrial > Soil >... | reverse complement strand
TCGATCACCGCGTCGATCTTGCGCAGCAGGTGATCTGCTGGAACAAGGCTCTCGAGCGTCACCATCTCGATCGCCGTCTGAACTGGAGCAGGTTTCTTCAACATGCCCCAGTGAATCAAAAACCTCCAGCTAACGCCAGAGGTTTGTCAGCAGTCTGAGCCGCGCATTGCGCGGCTTTCGTGTTTTCCGGGCCTGCTTAGCGCCGCAAGACGAATCTGTAGAAATCCACATTGTTCGTCACGGTTTCTGATTTTCCCGAGTTGCATTTGTCCCGCAGTTAGGCTTATAAGCGCGCCATCTGCAGCGCCTGACGGTGTTGCGAAAGCGGGTGTAGCTCAGGGGTAGAGCACAACCTTGCCAAGGTTGGGGTCGTGGGTTCGAATCCCATCGCCCGCTCCAAAAATGGCGCCACGAAAAAGCCGCGCATCCGCGTGGCTTTCGTGTTTTCGGGCCCGGCAATAAATAAATCCCCCTCCCGCCTTGCAATAACCGCAATAGCCACCTACATTGGCTTTATCGAACTTGCTGAACGAACTTTGTTTCCGCGCTTTGCGCGTTTCTACGATCTTCCTTTTCAATTTCGAACGACCCGCCGTCTGGCACGCTGCCGGGCGACCAACCTCTATTCCAATTGAAAGGGAATAATCATGAACACTGGAACCGTTAAGTTCTTCAATTCCACCAAGGGTTTTGGCTTCATCGTACTCGACAATGGCCAGCCGGACGTATTCGTCCATATCTCTGCTGTTGAGCGTTCGGGCATGACCTCGCTGGTCGAAGGCCAGAAGCTGACTTTCGACGTAGTGAAGGACAACCGCAGCGGCAAGTACGCAGCGCAGAACCTGCAGGCTGCTTAACACTCAGCGGGGTGGCGACACCCTGTGCTGTAGTGCCTAAGGCATGACATCAGCGCTTCGATCCTTGACCACGGATGTACTGGCAGGGACCTTGAGGCGCTTTGAGGAGAGGTCGGGATCTTCCCGGCCTTTTTCATTTAAAGTGGGATGAGGAAAAGTGTGAAGCGGTTTCCCGCCCGCATCCCGCGCTCTAAGGAGGAACATGATGGACCACGCGCTCATCAATTCTGTTTTCACCCCGACTGCCGTAAACAAGCATGAGACCAAGGGCGACGTCACCACGCGGGTGGCGCGCGAGATCCTGGATCAGGAAACGGCCGCACGCGACGCCAAGACCGAACGCCTCCGCGCCGCCCGGCTTGCACGCGAAGCCGCCGAGGCAAGCATCCCCGCGGCCAAGAAGACGGCCAAATCTTCGGCGCGCAAAGCGGCGAAGTAACCCCACGGCTTGCCTGTCGCTGCCGCGCCTTATTGGCGCGAAAACCAGCGCCGTTCTGTCTCCTTGTCCGGCCCCTGAGCTTCTCCTATTGTCCTGCTTCAAGAGCACTCGGACGGCTTGCGCCGTATACGGGTCCGCATGCAACGGGTGACGTCAATTGGTTGAGAAACGGCTGGTAATTACGGGCGCGGTTCTGGGCGGCCTTGCTGTTGCCCTTGGAGCATTCGGCGCCCACGGACTGAAGGCGCGCGTCGATGCGGAAGCGCTCGGCTGGTGGCAGACCGCCGTGCAGTATCACATGTGGCACGCGCTCGCCATTCTGGCGCTCGGCCTCTCGGGTCAGACCTGGGGGCGTCTCCCCAGCTGGCTGTTTACCGCCGGCGCTTTGATCTTCTCCGGAACCCTCTACGCCATGGCGCTCGGCGCCCCGCGCTGGTTCGGCGCCATCACGCCTATCGGCGGTGTGCTGATGATCGCCGGCTGGGCGGTGCTGGCTTTGTTGGCGTTACGGAGAAAAGGCTAGTTATATCGTCTGTCGAATACCGAGATGCTTCTTCGGAAGCATGTCACTGGATCCCACAATCAATTCTCAACGCCCTTGACGCTCCCCATCTTCGCTCTCGTCACCACCAGCGGCGCGTAGTATCGCGCATATCCAACCATCACCAGGATATTCATGTAGAAGCACATGGCGCCCATGTGGGTGGGGTTGAAGAGGTGGCCGTATCGCTCGTTCAGGATGATCGCGTTGTACCAGACGATGAAGGTGATCGGCAGGCAGATGATGAGCCCGAGCGGCACGAAGCGGTTGAACACCAGCATCAGACCGCCGATGATCTCCCAGGTTTTTACGACATCGTAGAGGCCGACTTCCATCAGCGTCACCAGCAGTTGGCTCGAGAGCGGCGTGTTGCGCACGAGATGCGGGAAGATGCTGGGCAGTCCGAACTCTGTCAGCCAGTAGGACGTGCCAGTCACGATCATCCAGCAGCCGAGATAGATCCGCATCGCGGAGAGGGCGAGCTTCGTGACAGTCCCGACATTCCATTCGTATTCGATCATGCGTGACATGGTTTACCTCCGTCCGTCGGCGATGTAGCGGGTCATCCGGTCGATCCGCCCACCACGCTGGCCGATATGGATGATGTCGATGACAGTGATCGGCGCGGCGCCTTCCTGCTCCAGCCGGTGCACCACGACGACGTTGCAGCCGTCGCTGACCATCGGCCCAAGCTGAGTGGAACGGTATTGGCTGCGGTGTACGAGTTCAGGAAAAGCCTCAGGCTCATAGTCCGCGTTCGGATCGATATACGCGGCTAGCGCGTATATGCTCTTGCCGCGTTCGAAAATCTCGGAGCGGAAGTCGGACACCGTGTGCTTCGGCGTCTTGTGGATCGCCGGACCCCACTTCCATTCCGGGACGACGTGCAGCTGGTAAAAAATGTTCCCGAGGAAAAGGAAAGCAACAAGAATCGAGAGTATGGATAATCTGCGCTCGGAAATCAGGTGCTTGTTGTGCAACATAGCCTCCGTTCGTGACAAACGTCGGCCGCGCTTATGCCAGAAGAAGTATAGGTCCCGCAAGAATTAGGGACCGGATTACTTCATAGCGCATCAATATGTATTGTTTTATATTGAATAATTCTGGGCTATAAAATATTGGTGCCGGCTTCTTTCATCTGTAAGATCATCGCGTCGAGGGAGCCATTGAGGTCAATCGCACGGCAGGCTTCCAGCAGAACGGTCACGTCAAACCCGTGCTGGCAGGCGTCGATGACGGAATAGGCTACGCAGAAGTCAGTCGCGAGTCCCGCGAGTACAACCTTCCGTATACCGCGGTCGCGCAGATAACCTTCGAGGCCGGTCGTCGTCTTGCGGTCGTTCTCGTAGAAGGTGGAATAGCTGTCGATCTCGCGGCGAAAACCCTTGCGGATGATCAGCTCGGCCTTCGTTACGTCGAGATCAGGATGAAACTCCGCGCCCTGGGTTCCCTGCACGCAATGGTCCGGCCACAGCGTCTGCGCCCCATAGGGCATCTCTATGGTTTCGAACGGCGCCTTGCCCGGATGAGACGAGGCGAAGCTCAGGTGCCCGGCCGGGTGCCAGTCCTGCGTCAGGATGACGTGGTCGTGCTCCTGGATCAGCCTGTTGACGATCGGCACGATCTCGTCTCCGCCTTCCACCGCCAGCGCTCCGCCGGGGCAAAAATCGTTCTGCACATCGACGACGATAAGCGCTTCATCGGCCATGGATCAGACCTCTGTCAGGAGCAAGTTGGGGAAAGTGGATACCGGATTCGTGACCGATATGAGGAGGAAGGGAGCATTTCGCCAGGAAACGCTCCCCTCCGAGGCCAGATAAATCAGGCAGCCTGCTTCTTCGGCGTGATCAGGCCGCGTGCGAGCAGCAGCTCGGCGATCTGTACGGCGTTGAGTGCTGCACCCTTGCGAAGGTTGTCGGCAACGACCCACAGGGAGAGACCGTTCTCAACCGTCGCGTCCTCGCGGATGCGGCTGATGTAGGTGGCGTCTTCGCCAGCACTTTCGTAAGGCGTGATGTAGCCGCCGTCTTCCTGCTTGTCGATAACCAGGCAGCCTGGAGCCTCGCGCAGGAGGTCGCGTGCCTCTTCAGCCGTGATCGGCTTCTCGAACTCGATGTTGACGGCTTCGGAGTGACCGATGAAGACCGGCACGCGGACAGCGGTGCAGGTGAGCTTGATCTTCGGATCAAGCATCTTCTTGGTCTCGGCCATCACCTTCCATTCTTCCTTGGTGTAGCCGTCTTCCATGAAGACGTCGATGTGCGGAATCACGTTGAAGGCGATGCGCTTGGTAAACTTCTTGGTCGAGATCGGGTCCGCCACGAACACGGCGCGGGTCTGCTCGAACAGCTCGTCCATGCCTTCCTTGCCGGCGCCCGAAACGGACTGGTAGGTGGCGACGACGACGCGCTTGATGGTGGCGCGCTCATGCAGCGGCTTGAGGGCTACGACCAGCTGTGCGGTGGAGCAGTTCGGGTTCGCGATGATGTTCTTCTTGCGGAAACCGTCGACGGCCTCCGGATTGACCTCGGGCACGATCAGCGGAACTTCCGCGTCGTAGCGCCAGGCCGAGGAATTGTCGATCACGACGCAGCCCTGCTGGCCGATGCGCGGCGACCATTCCTTGGATACGTTGCCGCCGGCGGACATCAGCGCGATGTCGGTGTCGGAGAAATCGTAGTTCTCCAGCGCCTGGACCTTCAGCGTGCGATCGCCGTAGGAAACTTCGGTGCCCTGCGAGCGGCGCGACGCGAGCGCTACGACTTCGTCAGCCGGAAAGCCGCGCTCTTCCAGGATGTTGAGCATTTCACGGCCGACATTTCCGGTCGCACCGACGACAGCGATCTTAAAACCCATGAGTCCACTACTCCTGTTCTCTCCGCTAGCTTCGGATCAAACCCGCCGGCCTCGCGGGCTCTGCTCCTCCCCCGGCTTGTCTCGGGGAGAGAACGAGTGAGCCAAGGAAGATTAGACCGTTTTGAGGGTCGTTTTGGCCGTCGTTGTTTTAGTAAAGCGGAGACACGCGCTGCCGCTTGCGGCCGCGTCTGGTAAGCTGGCAATGATAAGCGCATGAAAGGCGCACATGACCGAGCAATCTCCGTTCAGCGCTGCTTTTTACGCAGAATTGGTGTGAAGTCAATTGTCATGGGTGCTGCGCAAGCCTGCGCCCCGCGCATAGCGGCGTCGGCCAAATAACCGTTACTGCGCCACCAGCACCACCCGGCGGTTCCTGGCGCGGCCGTCGTCGTCATCATTCGGAGCAGCCGGGGCGAGGGGGCCGACACCTCGCGCGTCGATCCGGTCCTTCTTGATCCCGCGCTTCACCAACTCCGCAGCGACGGCTTTGGCACGGCGGTTGGAAAGGTCGAGGTTGTAGTCCAGCTTGCCCTGGCTGTCCGTGTGGCCAACGACGTAGAACTTCAGGTCGTTGCTCTTGAGGTAGTTTGCCATCTCCACGAGCTGCGGCTCGGACTCTGCCTTGAGCTCTGCCTTGGCCGTGTCGAAATAGAGGCCGTAGAGCGCGATGCTGCCCATGCTGGCGATGGTGGAAGCCATCTCGGCGCTGTCGATGGTGCGCATGAGATTGTCCATCGCCTTTGGCTCGGCGACTTCAACGAGAGCGGTGACCCGGTCGTTAAGCGCGGAAGATATATCGCCATAAGTTCCGCCACGGTTCAGTGCAACGTACAGGCTAACGAGGGTGCCATCTTTCTGCATCAGCGCGTAGCGGATGTCTTGTCCGCCATCGAAGACGGTGCTTACGAACCGCGCGCGGTCGCCCGTCACGGTCGTGTTGCTGACGTGGGTATCCTTGTTGTTCCAGTGATACTTGAGCTCCTTGAATGGCTCGCCGCACTCGTCCTTGCCTGCGCACTGGAACACGGTCTCGAATCCGTCGCCGCTGAGTTTGTCGTAGAAATTGCGGAACACCTCCAGCGTCGAACGCTCTGTCGGGGTGATGTAGACGGTCCGGGTGACCTTGCCCTCGGCCTTCACCGTTTCGGTGAAGTGCTTGCCACCCTGGTATTCGGCCTTGCCGGCGGCAAAAGTGATTTCATTGAAAGCCGCAACGCTCTGCAGCAGGATCCTGGAATCGCCGTAGCGGCCGGTCAGGGGGTGGTCCTTGGCGCCGGGCTGATCCTCCGAAAATACTTTCTGGTATTCTGCGGCGTCGGCGGTCATAGCCCCGGCAAGAAGGGCGAGGCAAACAAGAGCAGCTTTGATCAAGGCACGATATCCCAGAAAAGATTGGTCTATTCGATGGGTATGCTTGCTGATCCGGCTATAGAATTCCGAAGTCCGCTGAAAATCAAATAATTTCTTAGCCACCTAATAAAAACGGCCCCTCGGAATGAAGGGCCGTCGATGCGAAACGCTGACGCCTTGTATCAGGCAGCGAGTGCGCGGTACTTAGCGATGATTGCGTCGCCCATCGCCTCGGTGCCAACTTCGTTCATGCCCTCGGACATGATGTCCTTGGTGCGAAGACCGTCGTTCAGAACCTCGGCGATTGCCTTCTCCAGGCGGTCGGCTTCCTCGATCATGTTGAACGAGTAGCGCAGGCACATGGCGAAGGAAGCGATCATGGCGATCGGGTTTGCAACGCCCTGGCCGGCAATGTCCGGCGCGGAGCCGTGCACCGGCTCATAGAGCGCCTTGCGCTTGCCGGTAACGCCATCCGGTGCGCCGAGCGATGCCGACGGCAGCATGCCGAGCGAACCGGTGAGCATCGCTGCAACGTCGGATAGCATGTCGCCGAACAGGTTGTCGGTCACGATCACGTCGAACTGCTTGGGCCAGCGAACGAGCTGCATGCCACCGGCGTCGGCCAGCATGTGGGTCAGCTCCACGTCGGAATACTTGGCCTTGTGAGTAGCCGACACGACCTCTTTCCAGAGCACGCCGGACTTCATCACGTTGTGCTTTTCCATGGAGCACACCTTGTTCTGGCGGGTACGTGCCAGTTCGAAGGCCACGCCTGAAATGCGCTCGATCTCGAACGTGTCATAGACCTGCGTGTCGATACCGCGCTTCTGGCCGTTGCCGAGGTCGATGATCTCCTTCGGATCGCCAAAGTAGACGCCGCCGGTGAGCTCGCGCACGATAAGGATGTCGAGGCCTTCGACAACTTCCGGCTTGAGCGAGGAGGAAGCAGCGAGCGCCGGGTAGCAGATGGCCGGGCGAAGGTTGGCGAAGAGCTCCATGTCCTTGCGCAGGCGCAGGAGGCCGGCTTCCGGACGCACTTCGTAGGGCACGCTATCCCACTTCGGCCCGCCAACGGCGCCGAACAGCACAGCGTCAGCGGCGAGCGCGAGCTTCATGTCCTCTTCGGAAATCGACTGGCCATGCGCATCATAGGCGGAGCCGCCGACGAGACCGGTTTCTGTTTCGAAGCCTGCGTTGAAGTCGGAATTCAGAACGTCAATGAGGCGGGTAACCTGAGCCATGGCCTCGGGGCCGATGCCGTCGCCAGGAAGAAGAAGAAGCTTGCGCGTTGCCATGGGAAATCATGCCTTCTGCATCACAAAACAGGGCCTCTTGCTAAACGCCATGGAAGCGTTCTGCAAGATGACTCTACCGCATAATGGTACGCTTTAGGGGCGCGACTGCCTCGCTTCGCGCAGATTTCGCAGGGTGAAGCGGTTCCACGCCGTCTCAGCCCTTCAGTTGCAGCAGAGCTTCCTGACGTAGGTGTTGGCGTAAGTCATGAAGGAATCGTCTGGAATCTGATGGCTGCTTTTAAGACGCTTCAGGACAGCCCTTCCGTTGCCTTCTTCGAAGGTCCCCCTCAGAGTAACGGCATACCAGGCGTTCGATGCAAGATAGACGTCCAGGTTCAACGGAGAAGCCTCAGCGAAACGGAACGCATCATTCAGGTTGTCGTAGCTCTTGATCTGCAGGTGACGGCGATTGAATGGCCCGCTGTCGAACTGGTCGACGTAGACCCAGGTATGATGCATATAGCCGGTTATTCTTCCAGATTGAACGCGGTACCACCGGTCCTGGTTGTCGAGGATTCGAAGCGAAGTACCGTTCTGCAGGGTCGCAAGAGTGGGCGAGTCTCCATTCGAATCCAGCTTCACCGGGGCCTTGCCCTTGGGATGTCTCACCCTCCCGGATCGAGCCTCCGGAATGGTCAGCCGGTTTTCGCTGATGCCGGATACAGAGCGCGGCGGACTGGCCGGTGGGCGAGGGGTGAACGTGTTGCTTGAGGTGGCAACAGACGTTCCGCTGATTGTTGTGACCCGGTACTTTTCCATTTCGCTGCGGGAGAGATAGCGGATGTCGTTGCTGTCATACTGCAAAGCAAGCTGGAGAAGTGCGGGGTCAACCCCCATTTCTCCCATGAACATGATCACTTCGGCGGTTAGCGCCTGAACGTGAGACACCGCCTCTTCCGTGGAGAGCCTGGAGCTGTCGCTATAAGACGACTTATGGACGCCGATCGAGCCCGCCTCCGCATATCGCTGAACACCTCCCATGAACGCCAGAGAACAGGCAGAGGAGCATTCGCTGTCGCGGAACTGGATGGTGCCGAGTTGGTTGGAGCGGATCAGGCGACCGAGTTCCATCGCCTTTGCTATATTTCCGCCAGGTGAGTTGAAGGTGACGACAGACGCATCGTGTCTGAGCACGACCTGCTCAAACTCGCGAAGGTTGTCATCGTAAGAAAAACTGCCACTCACCAGGATGAAGCTGTACCCCTCGGATGTACTGTGCGCGGTATATGAAAGGTCAGCATGTGCATGATGGCCCCCGAACGCAGTGACGCCGACCACCAACAGAATTATTCGCAAAAATATGCCCATACCCGCTCCCCGTTCGACAAATATGAGCTGGCGCGGGGTAGGCCGTCAACAGCATTGAGAGATTGAACTTCTAGGGACTTTCGCCGAGACTGCCTGCATGAGCGAAACCATCCCACATCCTGCCGGGATCTGGCTTGAGCCGAGGACTCGATCGTTCGTCGGTCACGCGGAGCTGGTGGCGCGCATGGGCAAACAGCAGGCTGTGCTGCTGGGCGAGACCCACGACCGGTTCGACATTCATCGCTGGCAGCTTCATGTAGCGGCGGGGCTACTCGCCACTGGCCGCAGGCTCGTCATGGGATTCGAGATGTTTCCGCGCGGGGTGCAGCCGGCGCTCGATGCGTTCGTGGCGGGCGAGCTGGATGCGGACACCTTTCTGGAGAAGGCGGAATGGAAGACGGTCTGGAACTTCGATCCGGACCTCTACCTGCCGCTTTTCCATTTCTGCCGCCAGTTCAAGGTGCCGATGCGCGCGCTTAACTGCTATCGCGCGCTGGTCACCCGCGTAGGCAAGGAAGGCTGGGATGCCATTCCGGCAGAAGAGCGCGATGGGCTGACCCCCGCGAAGCCGGCAACTATGGAATACCGCCAGTACCTTTTCGATGTTACGGGCGGCGCGCGACCGGATCGCGAGGCGAAGTCGGCGGACCACCTGGCCTTCGACCGTTTCGTGCGAGCCCAGCAGACCTGGGATCGCGCCTTCGCCTGCAACATCGCTTACGCGCTTGAGGATGATCCTGAAGCGCTCGTCATCGGTATCATCGGCCGTGGCCACCTCGAATATGGCTACGGCACGCCTTTTCAGCTGGACGATCTCGGGATCACGCGCGTTTCCGTCCTGCTCCCGTCAGACGAGGATTTCGAGTCGGAAGAAACTCCCATTGCTGACGCCATCTTCCGTCTGGACACGTCGGACCGAGCCCAACCGCAGCGCCGCGACCCGCCGCCTCTTCCCGAACAGCATCGGTAGCAACCAGACTCAGCAAGATCCGCAGCAGCTGCGCGCCGTGCGCCTCCGCTGCCGCCTGCTCTGTTCCGCCAGCCTTGCAGGACTGCAAAAAGAAACTCCCCGACACGGCGGTCGAGGAGTTGAGAGGAAGCCGCTCAGCAGAGAAAGGTGTTTGCTCAGCTGTGGACGATCTTGGTCCCGAGCACGTTCAGGCACTCGCGGATGAAGGCCGCAAGGGCTGTCCAACCCTTGGCCGAGACCATGTTGCCATCGACCAGCGCCTCGGTGGGCGAGAGGTCGACATATTCGCCGCCAGCAAGGATGACCTCGGGCTCGCAGGCGCCGAGCGCGCCGACGCGCTTGCCGCGCACGACGCCATCGACCGCAACGAGGATCTGCACGCCGTGGCAGATCGTGAAGATCGGCTTCTTGGTCTCATGGAAATGGCGGACGATCGCCTGCACGCGCTTGTCGGTGCGGATGTATTCCGGACCGCGGCCGCCAGCGCAGTAGACTGCGTCGTACTCCTCGAGGCGCACTTCGCTGAAGGTCTTGTTGAGCTGGAAATAATGGCCGAGCTTTTCCGTGTAGGTCTGATGCCCTTCGAAGTCGTGCAACGACGTGGCGATCATGTCGCCTGCCTTCTTGTCCGGGCAGACTACGTGAACAGTGTGACCTACGGCTTCCATGGCCTGCTGGTAGACGTAGATCTCGTATTCCTCGGTGAACTCGCCCACGAGCATCAGGATTTTCTTACCAGGCATGTTCATCACTCCTTGAGTCTCAGGATGGCTTGAGCGGCGGACCGGTGAGGCCCGCCGCCATTGATCAGATCAGAACGGGGAGTCCGGGAAGTAGAATTCCTGCGCGTTCTCCTTGGTTATGCGCGGAGCGTCGAGGATCACCTTGCCGCGGACAGGCGCCTGGCCGTTGAGGTTGGCCGCGGTCAGGTAGATCGCGGTCTTGATCATCGACGGCGGGTAGGGAGTGGAGATCGGCGTGATCTCATCGCCCTCCATCACCTTCTCGATGATCTCTTTCATGCCGTTGGCGCCAAGCGCGAACTTGATGTCAGTACGGCCAGCCTGCTGGGTGGCTTCGAGCACACCGAGCAGCATGTCGTCGTCATTCGCCCAGACGGCGTCGATCTTCGGATACTTCGCGAGGAAGTCCTGCATTACCTTGAAGGCATCGTCGCGGTTCCAGTTGGCGTACTGGATGTCCAGGATCTTGATGTCGCTGCCTTCAAGCGCGTCCTGGAAGCCCTGGATGCGCTCGTCGTCGATCACGGTCGGAATGCCGCGCAGGACGACCACGTCACCCTTGCCGAGCTCCTCGAGCAGGAACTGGGCAGTGGTGGAGCCCACCGCGATGTTGTCGCCTGCGACATAGAGATCCTGGATGGTCTCGTCGGTCAGGCCACGGTCAACGACGGTGATGAAGGTGCCCGCTTCCTTCACGGACTGGACTGGGCCGGTCAGCTCTTCGGAAGTGAAGGGCAGGATCACCAGCGCATCAGGCTTGCGCGTGGCCACGAGGTCCTCGAGCACGCCTACCTGAGCGACGGCCGAAGGCGAGGTGTTGACGATGACGTCGATGTTCGGGAACGCGGCCTTGACCTCCTTGGCCGCTGCCTCGGCGTGATAGACGACACCGCCGGTCCAGCCGTGCGTTGCGGCCGGAATGGAGACGGCGATCACCTTGGTGTCCTGGGCCAGTGCCGGCGCGGCGCCGAGAAGCGCCACCGCACCAGCCAGTGCGAACATAGTCCTCTTAATCATTACTACTCCTCCCATAATAATGAGCCCCAGTGAAAAGACGCGTGTCGTGTGGCTCCGTCACGACCGTCTCGAGAACCTCTGGATCAGCATGGCGACGATGATGATGACGCCCTGAACAGCTGCCACGAGGTACTCGGAGATGAAGTCCGAAAGCACCATCAGGTTGGCGATGAACTCGAGGATCACTGCACCAGCCAGGCTGCCCCAGATATGACCCTTGCCTCCTCGCAGGGCCGTGCCGCCAATGACGACGGCTGTGATGACCTGCAGCTCCCACAGCAGGCCGGTGGTAGGTGTTGCGGCGCCAAGGCGTGGCACGTAGCAGATGGCCGCGATGGCGACGCAGATGCCCTGAATGACGAACGCGAGCGTGCGAATCCGGCCGACCGAGATGCCGGAGAAGCGCGCCACCTCGACGTTGGCGCCAACCGCGGCGCAGCGCCGTCCGAACTTGGTCTTGTAGAGGATGAACGAGCCGACGATGGCAACGGCCGCGCAGACAAGCACCGGGATCGGAATGCCCATCACCGTGCCGAAATAGAGCGGCCGGAAGGGCTCGCGCAGCGAGCGGTCGATCGGGATCGAGCCGCCGTTCGACATGAAGGTGATGAAGGCGCGATAGACGCCCATCGTGCCCAGCGTCACGATGAAGGGTTCGATCTTGCCGAGGGTTACGACCAGGCCGTTCACCAGGCCGCAGAGCGCTCCCACGCACAATACGAAGACGATGCCGGCAGGGATGGCGTTGGCGCCCCATGTCGGAACAAGCCAGTTCATGAACAGGATCATGGCTCCCGCGGCGAAGGCGGCCATGGAACCGACCGACAGGTCCAGACACCCCGACGAGATGACGAAGGTAGCGCCCACCGCGATGATGCCGATGAAGGTGGCGCGGGTGACGACGTTGGTGATGTTCGTGGGCGACAGGAAGTCGGGATTGATCAGGTAGCCAACGACCACCAGGACGGCGAGCGCGATGAACGGTCCGAGATCGACCCAGTTGATGCGCTGGAATACCGACTCCTTGCTTACAAGTTCAGAGGTGGTGTCGGTCACGTGCATTCTCCTCCCTAGACCCAACGGCGCCGGAACCGACCGTGGCGGCCAGCACCACGGCATTCTCGGTGACGTCCCCATTCCTGAGTTCCGCCGTAATCCTCCCGTCCTTCATGACGAGCACGCGGTCACACAGACCCACCAGTTCCTGCAGTTCCGACGATATGACGATGCAGGCCTTGCCCTGGCGCACGAGCTCATCGATGAAGCTGTAGATCTGGCTCTTGTTGCCGATGTCGATGCCGCGGGTCGGTTCGTCGATGATGACGATCGAGGGGTCCTGCAGCATCGTCTTTGCCAGCAGCAGCTTCTGCTGGTTTCCTCCCGATAGCTGCCCAGCCTCGAGCTTCTTCGAGCGCACGCGGATGTCGTACCGCCGGATGGCGCCATCGAGCTCGGCGTTCTCGATACGCTCGTCGGTGTAGATTTTTCTGTAGAGCCAGGAGAGAGCGCTGAGCACGAGGTTCGGCGCCAGCCGCTCCCGCAGCAGCAACCCCTTGCCCTTGCGGTCCTCGGTCAGGTAGCCGATGCCTGCCTCGAAGCCATCGGCGACCGACCTGATCTGGACCGGCTTGCCGTTCACGCGGATGGCTGCTGCCTTCGCCGGCCTCAAGCCGAGGATGCCCTCGAAGATCTCCGTCCGCCCGGCGCCGATCATGCCGCCGAAACCCAGCACCTCGCCGGGCCGGGCGACGAAGGACGCCTCATGAACGAAGCCGGGAACAGAAAGGTGCTCGACCTCAAACAGTGGATCGGCGGCGCTGGTGCCGCGCTTGTGCGGATAGAGCATCGAAAGTTCGCGTCCGACCATCAGCCGCGCCATGTCCTGCTGGGTGACGCTACCGGCATCGTAGGTGCCGATCATATTGCCGTCGCGTAGCACGGTGATGCGATCGGCGAGCGCCTCGACCTCATCGAGTCGGTGCGAAATGTAGAGAACGGCGACCCCCCGGTCTCGGAGCGCCCGGATCTTGTCGAGCAGCAGATCCACTTCGGAGGCGGTGAGGACGGCGGTGGGCTCGTCGAAGATGACGATCCTGTGCTCCTCCAGTAGCCCGCGGGCGATCTGCACCATCTGCCGCTGCGCGATCGACAGCTCACGTACGAGCTGCCAGGGGCGCGCAGTGCAGCCCAGCGCAGCCAACTGACGGATGGCGATCTGCTCCATCGTCCGGTCATCGATCACGCCGTGACGCGTGACCTCGCGGCCAAGGAACAGGTTCTCTACGACCGTCAGATCCTCGGCGAGCAGGATTTCCTGATGGACGAGCACGATGCCGCGCCGTTCGGCGTCGGCGGGCCCGTGGAAGACCATGTCCTCGCCAAGATAGTTGATCGTTCCGAAGCTGGGCTGGATGTGGCCGGATATCAGACGCATGAGCGTGGACTTGCCAGCGCCGTTCTCGCCTATGATCGCATGAATCTCACCGCCATGGATGGAGAGGTTGACGTCACGCAGAACCGTGACCGGACCATACTGCTTGCCCGCTCCGGTCAGCCGCAACAGCTCTGCGGTCTCCGCAGGAGGCGCCGACCTTATCTCAAGCGCAGCTTCCATCATTGCTCGAACACCGGCAGCAGGCGGTCCCGCGACCGCTCGATGTGCACGCGCATCGCGGCCTCGGCAGCGTCCGCGTCGCGCGCTTCAAAGGCTGAGATGATGGCCTCGTGCTCGGAAAGTGCCTCTTCCGTAACCCGCGAGTGAAACATCAGGCGGAAGATATGGTAATGCACGTGCTGGTGGGCGAGCGTGGAGCGCATCAGCTCGTTGCCGCCCATCTCCATGATCATGTCATGGAACACCGCATCCTCGCGAGCGAACTGCGAGTAGCGGATCCGCTCGTCACCCTTTTGGCCCCGGCTCGCCATGACGCCGGCCGCCTCGGTGAGGCGGGCAAGGCTGTCATCGTCCAGGCTCGCGACCGCCTGGCGAGCGGCATAGGGCTCGATCAGCAGGCGCATCTCGTAAAGATCGAGGAATTGCTTGGCATTGAGCTGCGGCGCGGCCCGATATCCCATGAGATGGGTTTTTAAAACGAGCCCTTCACCCTCCAGGCGCCCCAGTGCCTCACGAACCGGAGTTTGAGAAACGCCAAGCTCACGGGCCAGATTGTCAACCGTAATGCGGGAGCCCGGCGCGATTCTCAGCGACATGAGCTGCGCGAAGATCGTCTCATAGACTTCGTTGGCAAGGCTGGAGGGACGCCGGATGGTCGTTATGCCGGGTGTCTCGCTCGCTGCGCTGTCCTGTGTCTGAGCTCGTCTTGCCATTGCTTCCTCTCGCTATTGAATTTCAATTAGCACGATGCTACACGATATTCAATCTGATATCATATAGGATTTGGGTGGATGTTGATATCGGCGGACTTAGCGATGTCCGTGGCACGCGCTCTTCTGGAGCGGGCGGGGGTGCCGGAGGAGCACGCACGACTCCAGGCGGAGGTGCTGGTGCAGGCGGAACTGAGAGGTCATGCCTCGCACGGTTTGCAGCGTCTGCCGCGCCTCCTGTCGCGTATCTGCAATGGCCTCGTGAACGTTTCGACGACTGGCCGGCACAGGTGGCAGCGCAGCGCCTATCTTCATGTGGAGGGCGAGGCGGGCATGGGACCAGTGGTCGCGATTGCTGCCATCGAGGCCCTGATTGCACGGGTCCCGGAAACCGGTATCGCTGTTGCCGGCATTTCCAACTCAAACCATCTCGGAATGCTGGCGCCCTATGTGGAGCAGATAGCTGAGGCCGGTTGCATCGGCATTGCCCTGTCGAGCTCCGAGGCGCTTGTCCATCCGCATGGCGGCGCCGAGGCCATGCTCGGCACCAACCCCATCGCAATAGCGGTGCCGGGGCGCCCGGGCGAGCCGTTCGTGCTCGATCTCGCGACGGGTATCGTCTCGATGGGCAAGGTGCACGATCATGCGTTGCGCGGAGAACCGCTGGAGGAAGGCTGGGCGCTCGACGCGGAAGGCCGGCCCACCACCGACGCGGAGGCCGCGAAGGCCGGCTCGCTCGCCTCGTTTGGAGGCGCCAAGGGGTTTGGGCTGGGGCTCGGGTTCGAGCTGCTGGTTGCCTCCATCGCCGGGTCTGCCTTCGCACCCGACGTGCGCGGCACGCTCGATGACCGACATCCGGCCAACAAGGGCGATGTGTTCATCGTGATCGATCCTGCCCGCAACGGCCTTGCCGATGCGATCGCGGGCTATCTCGATCGCGTTCGCAATGCCCGGGTCCGCGAAGGCGCGGGGCGGATTCTGGTGCCCGGCGACCGCGCTCGTTCGCGCCGGCAGGAGGCGCTGGCGAACGGTATCAATATCGCTCCCGCCCTCTGGTCACGTCTTTCCGGTCCCGAAGCCACGAAACTGTTTTCCCTTAGAGAGGAAGGCCATCCATCATGATCACTTCCACCGCGCTCAGGGCGCCCCGCGAAATCCTGTTCGGCAGCGGGCAGCGCAGATCTCTCGGCCGCGTCGCACGCCGCTTCGGCAACCGTGCGCTGGTTTGCACGGATGCGCGGCTGGCGGGGGATCCAATATTCCTCGAAATGATGGATGACTTGCGCAGCGCCGGGATGGTGGTCCAGATCGACGCCGGAGTCGAGCCCGACGTGCCGCGGGACTCCTGCGTCCGGGCGGCGGTGCCGGCGCGCGAGTTCAATCCGGACCTGGTGATCGGCATCGGCGGCGGAAGCTGCCTCGACTATGCCAAATGCGTCGCGCTGCTGATGACGCACGGGGGGTCGCCCGAGCAGTATTATGGAGAGTTCAAGGTTCCCGGTCCCGTGCTGCCGATCATCGCTATGCCGACCACGGCGGGCACGGGATCGGAAGCGACGCCGGTCGCGGTGCTCTCTGACCCGGACAAGATCATGAAGGTGGGCATCTCAAGCCCGTATCTTATCCCGCAGGTTGCCATCTGCGATCCGGAACTGACGCTGACCTGCCCGCCCGGACTGACCGCAGTGACAGGAGCCGATGCCCTGACTCATGCCATCGAAGCCTTCATGGCGGTGCGCCGCGAGCCTTTGCCCGACCTCGCGCTTGAACGGGTATTCATCGGCAAGACCGAGATGACGGACTTCTTCGCGCTCAAGGCCATCAGCCTGATCAACGCTGGTCTTGAGCGGGCGTGCCGTGAGGGCTCGGATCTCGAGGCGCGTACCAAAGTTATGATGGGCGCGCTCTACGCGGGACTCGCGTTCGGCACTGCCGGCACGGCGGCGTCGCATGCGATCCAGTACCCGATCGGCGCGCTGACTCACACGGCGCATGGCCTCGGCGTGGCCTGCATGATGCCCTATGTGATGGCTTATAACCGTGCGGCCTATGGCGCAGAGCTCGCCGAGATCGGACGGGCGATGGGGCTTGATGGCGCCGACGAGGGGCAGCTGGGCGAGCTGACGATACAGCACGTCGCCACGTTGTTCCGCACGATCGGCATCCCGGCTTCGCTCGCGGAGCTCGGCCTTGCGCGCGACAAGCTCGCATGGGTGGGCGAGCAGGCGCTGACCGTCGACCGCCTCATCAAGAACAATCCGCGTCCGCTCGATGCCGCCTCAATGGAACGCCTGCTTCAGGCTGCCTATGCGGGCGACCTCGGGAGCGTCGACTGAGCTACAGGAGCAGAGTATGAACAAGCCAATTCCGACCGATACAGGCCTGCCGCGCTCGTGCCAGGACTACGCGCCGGGCCTCTTCATCGGAGGGCAGTGGGTGCCCGGCAATGCCATTCCCGTCGTTGATCCGGCAACGGAAGAAGTGCTGGCCGAGGTCGCCGATGCGACGGTCGAGAACGCCCGGGCGGCGGTGGATGCGGCCCATGCGGCAGCCGAAGGATGGCGCGCGACCCCGCCCCGCAAGCGCTCGGAAATCCTCATGCGCTGCTTCCATCTCATGATGGAGCGCCATGAGGAGCTCGCCCGCCTGATCACGCTCGAGAACGGCAAGAGCCTGGCGGACGCGCGCGGCGAGGTGACCTATGCGGCCGAGTTCTTCCGCTGGTATGCGGAGGAGGGCGTGCGCGTGCGCGGCGAGTACCAACTCGCACCATCGGGCAACAACCACATCATCGTCGAGTATGAGCCGATCGGCATCTGCGTGCTCATCACGCCGTGGAACTTTCCGGCGGCAATGGCGACCCGCAAGATCGCTCCGGCGCTGGCGGCAGGATGCACGGTCATCCTCAAGCCCGCAAGCGAGACACCGCTCACGGCCTATGCGCTCGCCACGCTCTACCGCGACGCCGGCGTGCCCGACGGTGTGGTGAACGTCATCACCACAACCAAGCCCGGTCCGGTGACCGCCGCAATGCTGGACGATCTGCGCGTGCGCAAGCTTTCCTTCACCGGCTCCACGGCTGTCGGACGCACGCTGCTGGCGGAAGCTGCCCGCACCGTCGTGAGCTGCTCGATGGAGCTCGGCGGCAATGCGCCCTTCATCGTGTTCGACGATGCGGACGTGGAAGCCGCGCTCGACGGCGCGATGATCGCCAAGATGCGCAACGCGGGCGAAGCCTGCACGGCCGCCAACCGCTTCCTCGTGCAGGATGGCATCCATGACCGGTTCGTTGACGGGCTTGTCAAGCGCATGGCAGCGCTCAAGGTCGGCCCGGGTCTGGACGAAAGCGTCCAGTGCGGGCCGATGATCACCCGCAAGGCCGTCGAGAAGATTGACGCGCTGGTGACCGACGCCGTGAGCCGTGGCGCGAAGGTGCTTCTGGGCGGAAAGCTACTCGCCAACAAGGGGTTCTATTACCCACCCACCGTGCTTACGGACGTGTCGCGCGACGCGATGATGACGGAGGAGGAGATCTTCGGTCCGGTGGCGCCGGTCTACCGTTTCAGCAACCCGGATGACGCGGTGGCCTTCGCCAACGATACCGAGCATGGTCTTGCCGCGTACCTCTACACATCCGACGTGAAGAGGGGCCTGCAGCTCAGCCGCCGGATCGAAACCGGCATGGTCGGGCTCAACCGCGGGCTGGTCTCGGACGCGGCCGCGCCCTTCGGCGGCGTCAAGCAGAGCGGGCTGGGCCGTGAGGGCGGGGCCCATGGCATTCTCGAATTCCTCGAGGCAAAATACGTGGCCACGACGATCTGAAGGCTGCCATGGATCTCTTTCGTACCCGCGACCACGTCCCGGACTTCGACGCCTATGTCGAGGTCTATCACAAGCGCAGCGCTGCGACCCGCGCGCGGTGCCGCGCCGAGCTCGATGTGGCCTATGGTCCTGGCGAGCTCGAACGCCTGGACCTGTTCTTCCCCGAGGGGGAGGTACGGGCCGCGCCCGTCCATCTCTTCATCCACGGCGGTTATTGGCGGATGTTCGACAAGAGCGATTTTTCCTTCGTCGCCGACACGGTGGTGGCGGCCGGAGGCATCGCGGCCATCCTGAACTACAGCCTGATGCCTGCCGTGCGGATGGAGAAGATCGTGCGCCAGGTGCGCGCGGCCGCTGCCTGGCTTTGTGAAAACGCGGCGGGCTTCGGCGGTGATCCCGAGAAGTTCACCGTTTCGGGCCATTCGGCGGGCGGACACCTTTGCGCCTTCCTGCTCGACGCGGACAGCCCGGTGCGGCCCAAGGCTACGCTGATGCTGAGCGGGATCTACGAACTCGAGCCCCTTCAGCACTCGTTCCTGCAGCCGGAGATCGGCATTACGGACGAGGAGGTGCGCCGCTTCTCGCCGCTGCGTCTCGCCTACCGCCCGATTGGGCCGGCGATGCTGATGGCAGGGGTGCACGAAACGGAACCCTTCCACGAGCAGGGGCAGGCGATGGCGGAAACCCTGCAGCGGGACGGCCTGGAGGCCAGGTTCCAGTCGATTCCGGGTGCCAACCATATGAGCATCGTGCTGGACCTCGGTAATGCCGAGACCGCTCCCGGCCGTGCGCTGGCGCAGATGGTAAAGCGCGGGGCATAGACCGCCCGGAGCCGCACCAGCAGTTTCTCGCCGACCGACTCACGCTGCATCGGCTGAACAGGCTGAGCGCGGCGCTGGCTGCAGCTGCAGCCCAGACTTGAGAGAGGACGCCCTTGGGTGGTCCGACCGGGCGTCATCGTTTTGCTACGAAAAGAACTTATGCTCACGCCATTCCGAGCGCGGCCATGTAGAGGTCCAGCATTGCCTCTTCTTCCTGGCGCTCGTTCGCATCCTTCTTGCGCAGGCGAACGATCGTGCGAATGGCCTTGGTGTCGAAGCCCTGACCTTTCATCTCGGCGTAGACATCCTTGATGTCGTCCGAAATGGACTTCTTTTCTTCTTCCAGGCGCTCGATCCGCTCTACGAAGGCGCGCAGCTGGCCTGCGGCTACGGTCTGTGAGGTCTCGTTTACAACGTCGTTCATTCTCTGCTCCAGCTGAGATTCGTTCGCGCAATTTGGCGGGAAATGGTTAACGGTTCGATGCCGGAGGCGGACAAGAAAATCAAGCCGGACGAATTGTCCGGCTCCCGCGCCCGCTCGGCGTCTCGAGCCGAAAAACGGGCGCTTGTTGTCGATTTTGTGACTCGGCAGCGGTTCCAGGAAAAGTGGGAACCGGTTTTCCGTCCGGAACCGCTGCGAAAGAAAGTAGGTTCCAGGAAAAGTGGGAACCGGTTTTCCGTCGAGAACCGCGCAACCAAAAAAGACTGCTAGTGGTCGCGTGGCCGGTTCTGCTCGAAGGATGCTTTCTGCTCGGCCGTCGCCTCGCGCTGGTACTTTGCCTGCCACTCGGCATAGGGCATGCCATAGATCAGTTCGCGGGAATCGTTCTTGCTGAGCGCAACGCCTTCGGCCTCGGCAGCCTCGCGGTACCAGTTCGACAGGCAGTTGCGGCAGAAGCCCGCGAGGTTCATCAGGTCGATGTTCTGCACGTCGGTGCGATTGCGCAGATGTTCCACGAGCCTGCGGAAAGCAGCGGCCTCGAAGTCGCGGCGTTGTTCTTCGGTCAGTTCTGTCATTCTGTACTCCCATCCCGGATCGGTCCGGTTCTGGAACCGAACATCCTCGTCTCATGAATATCAGGTCGGCGGTTGATCTCTTCAAGGATCGGCGCCAGCCGTTCGGCCCATTCAGCCGCGCCTGCCTCGGCAACGATCAGGTCCTGCCGGATCTCGATCAGCGCATGAGCATAGCCCTTGGCGGTGCAATGCTTGAACATCGTGTCGCCACGCAGCGCGCCGTCGTACGGCTCGTTGTCACCGACGACGATCCCCGGCTCATTTTGCAGCGCGGAGATCAGCGGCTTCACGGCCCGGTCGTCCTTGTCCCAGAGAATACCCACGTGCCAGGGCCGCTCGCGACCCTGCATGTAGGGCGTGAACGAGTGGATCGAGATCACCAGCGGCGCGGAGCCTGTCTCTTCTGCAACGGATGTTACAACGGAGGAGACGGCATCATGATACGGACGGTAGAACTTTTCGATCCGTTTCCGGCGCTCTTCTTCCGCCAGGGGATAGTTCGCGCGAATCACCGTGCCGTCGTACAGTTGGCGGATCAGCGTCGGATCATCTTCGCCCCGGTTGGGATCGATCAGCAGCCGCGAGAACCGCGCCATCACGGCAGGTGCTTGCATGAGCGCGGAAAGCCTCCGCGTTACTGCTTCAGCCCCGATATCATACGCGATGTGGCGCTGGAATTCTGATGCTGGAAGCCCGAGATTGCCATATTGCTCGGGAAGAAGGTTGAAGGCGTGATCCGAAACCAGAACTAGACCTCTGGGACGGTCGCCGTCGATCACCTCGTACGGGGGAAAATCCTGGGGAAGGGTGGGTGTCATGAGTCGGGAGCGGGCCGCCTTGATCGATACCGGGTAAAACTGTGCTATTGCTGCGCAACGAGGGTACTATTATCCGCTCACATTGACATGTGCATTTACTTTAAACACAACAGCCGGAATGCCGCTCATATGCCGAGACGAAAAATGCATCATAAAGGGTTGTCCATGTCATGGCGGATATGCCTTCCCGTGCTGCTTGCGGCTGCGGGCATTTCACTTGCATCTCCAGCGCGCGCCGACCTTCGTGTCTGTAATTCCACGCCAAATCTCGTTGGCGTGTCGATCGGCTATAGAACGGCAGCGGGTTGGGTGAGCGAGGGCTGGTGGCACATCCAGGGATCGAACTGCAAGACGATCATCCAGGGGCCCCTGCAGTCACGCTATTACTACCTCTACGCGGAAGATGCGACGCGCGGCGGCCGCTGGTCGGGTCCGGTGCAGATGTGCGTCTCCGACAAGGAATTCAAGATTTCGGGTGTGAACGACTGTTTCGCGCGTGGTTTTCAGCGGGCGGGCTTTCAGGAATACGACACGGGTGAACAGGAGAATTGGATGGTGCAGCTCACCGATGGCCAGACGGCTGAAGGTGCGTCGATGACCGGGGCGTCCGGTCAATGAAGCGTGGTCGCAAGGTAAAGATCGTAGCAACTCTCGGTCCAGCGTCCTCCGACGAGGCTATGATCGAAAAGCTCTATCAGGCTGGCGCAGACGTCTTCCGCGTCAACATGAGCCACGCAGATCACGACACCATGCGCGAGCTGGTGGGTCGCATCCGCAACGTGGAGCGTCGCGTCGAACGACCGATCGCCATTCTGGCTGATCTTCAGGGACCGAAGCTGCGCGTGGGTTCCTTCGCGGACAAGAAGGTGACGCTTGAGGTCGGCCAGGAGTTCATTCTGGACGATAACGAGGAGCCCGGCGACACCCGTCGCGTGCACCTGCCGCATCCTGAAATTCTATCGTCCGTTCAGCCGGGCCACCGGCTGCTGATCGATGACGGCAAGCTGCAGCTTCTGGCGCTTGAGACCGGCAAGGGTTTCATCCGCTGCCGCGTTGTGGCGGGCACCCAGATTTCGAATCGCAAGGGCGTGAGCCTGCCGGACACGGATCTGCCGGTGGGTGCACTCACCGAGAAGGATCGCCGCGACCTTGATGCCGTACTGGCAACAGGCGTTGACTGGATCGCGCTTTCCTTCATCCAGCGTCCGGAAGATCTAGCCGAAGTGCGCAAGATCGCGCGGGGCAGGGCGGCGCTGATGGCGAAGATTGAAAAGCCGCAGGCGGTGAAGCGTCTGGCGGAGATCATCGAGCTTTCTGACGCGCTCATGGTTGCCCGTGGCGACCTCGGCGTTGAGATGCCGCTGGAAGCGGTTCCCGGCATCCAGAAGCAGATTACCCGCGCCTGCCGCGTCGCTGGGAAGCCAGTGGTTGTGGCGACCCAGATGCTGGAATCAATGATTTCGGCACCGGTGCCGACGCGTGCGGAAGTCTCGGACGTCGCGACGGCCGTCTTCGAAGGCGCGGACGCGGTGATGCTGTCGGCAGAATCGGCAGCTGGCGCCTATCCGACCGAGGCGGTGGCCATGATGGATTCCATCGCCAAGCAGGTCGAGCGCGACCCAACCTATGAGGCGGTCATCAGCGCGCAGCGCACCCAGCCGCAGGCGACGGGTGCCGATGCGATCTCGCTGGCAGCCCGCCAGATTGCCGAAACGCTGAACCTCGCCGCGATCATCACCTACACCTCGTCCGGCACGACCGGCCTTCGTGCCGCGCGTGAACGTCCGCATGTCCCCATCATCGCGCTTTCGCCGGTGGTGGAAACCGCGCGCAGGCTCAGCCTTGTGTGGGGCACCCATTGCGTGGTGTCCGAGGATGCGAGCGACCTGGACGACATGGTCGACCGCGCCTGCCGCATCGCCTACGAGGAAAAATTCGCGCAGCCCGGTAGCCGCGTGATCATCACGGCAGGCGTTCCGCTTGGCACGCCCGGTGCAACCAACCTGCTCCGCATCGCCTATGTCGGTGCGGATGGCTTCGGCGCGCTGGAATAACTCATTTCCGGAACCCCTCACGGTGAGTTTATCACACCGTGAGGGCCTAGCCCTCGTGCTTCGACAAGCTCAGCATGAGGGTGTTGCGGGCTCTTTCAGGTAAGTGCGCTTACAGAGCCTCGTCTGTATTCTCTTCCGTCAGCTGGATGAAGGCGCGCTGCGCGCCGCGGTGCATCGGATAGACCTCGAGCAGCCGACGATAGACGTCGAGCGCCATCGTTTGCTTACCCGTGAGGCGCAGGATACCGGCGAGCCCGTTCAGCGAGCCGAAGTGGCGCGGCTCGATCGTCAGCGCGTGCGACAGGTCGGAGATGGCCATGCTGTAGTTGTTCATCATCAGATGAAGCATGGCGCGGCTGTTCCAGGCCTCGACGTAGTCCGGATAAAGGCCAATCGCCTGATCCATGAGATCGTTGGCGACGGCATAGTTCTTGTCCTTCGCCGCCTTCTGCCCCCACTCGATCAGCAGGTCCGCAGTGGCGCCGCCTGATTTCGCCAGTTCCTTGTTGATCGTGGAGACGATGCGGTTTGCCGCAACCTCGGAATGTTCGGTCTTCAGCGAAAGGTAGAGCTCGTCGAGCTTGCTGGGCGACTCGGTCTCAACGGGGGAGGATGTATCCGGAATCGTTTCTGCCCGCGCAGGGGCGAGCAGGAGAACAGGCAACAGAAGTGCTGACAAAGCAAAAAACCGCATGAGGCGATGATAAACGCCTCTGCGGTTGTAGCAAAGCAAATTCCGCGTGGGAATCAACGTGCCCACATAAGGTACGGTCCAAAAGCCAGAGGCTTCCGGACGCGAAGCCTTTAGCCCTGGCGGGCCTTGAAGCGCGGGTTGCTCTTGTTGATGATGTAGACGCGGCCCTTGCGGCGAACCAGACGGTTCTCACGGTGACGTGTCTTCAGCGCCTTCAGCGAGTTTCTGATCTTCATGGTCTTGCTCGTCTGCCCCGGACCGAACGGCCCGATAATTGGGACCCTTTCGGGCCGGAAATAAAAGCGCGCCGTCTGGCGCGCTGGTTCGGTGGTTGCATAGTCAGTAGCGTCTGATCTGTCAACTCCCGAAGGACAACTCATTGAAATGAATCATCACTTGGGTCAGGAGTCAGCTGGCTCGACGCACCAGCCGGGTGAAATGACCCATCTTGCGGCCCGCTCGGGGCTCCGCCTTCCCGTAAAGATGCAGCACGAGGTCCGGCTCCTGTAGAAGTTCAGGCGCCTGATTCTGCGCCTCGCCGAGCAGATTCTCCATCACACAGTCGGAATGCCGGCGCGTATCGCCGAGCGGCAGCCCGGCAATGGCGCGGATATGCAGCTCGAACTGGGAGAGGGCACAGGCAGCTTCCGTCCAGTGGCCGGAATTGTGCACCCGCGGCGCGATCTCGTTGACCAGCAGCTTGCCGTCGGCGAGCACGAAGAACTCGACGCCGATGACGCCGACGTAGCCGAGTCCTTCGAGGATACGGCTCGCGATGTCTCCCGCCGCAGCCCGCGTCTCGTCCGAAATGTTGGCCGGAACGGTGGAGCTGAAGAGGATCCCGTCACGATGGACGTTCTCTGCCGGATCGAAGGAGACGACTGCGCCATCCTGGTTGCGGCCAGCAATGACGGAAATCTCGCGCACAAAGGGCACGAAGCCTTCGAGGATCAGCGGCGAGCCGGAAAGTTCGGCAAACGCCGTCTCAATCTCTGCTTCCGACAGGTTGCGCAGCACGCGCTGGCCCTTGCCGTCGTAGCCGAGTCGGCGCGTCTTCAGCACGCCCTGATTGCCGAACTCGGCCAAGGCTGCCTTCAGCTCGTCCACGCTCTCGACCGCAGCGAAGGGCGCGGTTTCGATGCCGTGCGAATTCAGAAAAGTCTTTTCGGTGAGCCGGTCCTGCGAGACTTCGAGCGCCAGAGCAGGGGGGAAGAGCGGCTTCCGCTCGCTCAGATACTGGGCCGGAGCAGCCGGTACGTTCTCGAACTCGTAGGTGACGACATCGCAGCCATCGGCAAGTTCAGCGAGCCCTTCGGGGTCGTCATACTTCTTGCAGATGTGTTTGTTGGCTACCTGGGCTGCGGGACAGTTTGGATCCGGCTCCAGCACCACGATGCGATAACCAAGGCGCGCTGCGGCCATCGCCAGCATGCGCGCGAGCTGACCTCCGCCCAGAATGCCGATGACGGAACCTGGCTTCAGAGAGGTCATTTGCCTGAAACCTCGACAGGACGCTCGGCGACTTTCTCGGTCTGCGCCGCGCGATAGGCATCGAGCCGATCCGCAAGCGCCGGATCGTAGAGAGCGAGCACGGCGGCAGCCAGCAGTGCTGCGTTGGTGGCGCCGGCCTTGCCGATGGCAAGAGTGCCGACCGGAATGCCGGCGGGCATCTGAACGATCGAGAGCAGCGAATCCTGACCTGAAAGAGCGTGTGACTGCACCGGCACGCCGAACACGGGAAGCGGCGTCATGGCAGCCGTCATGCCGGGCAGATGGGCAGCACCGCCTGCGCCGGCGATGATCACCTTGAACCCTTCCGCCTTGGCGGACTTGGCAAAGTCGTAGAGGCGATCCGGAGTCCGGTGTGCGGAAACGATGCGGACATCGTGGGAGATCTGGAGGGCTTCAAGCGTTTCCGCGGCATGCCGCATGGTTTCCCAGTCGGACTGGCTTCCCATGATCACGGCAACATCGGCAATCGTTTTGGTCATAGAGGCTCGGCTTCCTTTGCCGGTATCAAAAAGACTGGTCTGATTGCTCAGGCAATGATGTCTGGAATAAGACCATCTTCCATCTGCTGCAAACGGTCCTTGAGCGCGAGCTTTTTCTTCTTCATCCGCTGAATTTGCAGGGGATCGCATCCTGTGGCGATCATGGCATTGATGGCAGCATCGAAATCGGCATGTTCCTGCTTGAGGCGGGCAAATTCCAGGCGTGTCTGAGCCTGATCTTGTTCGGACATATCTGAGGATCCGCGCATTTTTACCGCACAACTACAGTCCCAGGCACTTCTGAGCGTGGTCACGGTCTAGGGTGATCGATGACCTTACCCCTACCACATTTCACATCGTCAATAAAAGCTACCGTATTCTGTTCGACAAACCTATCTGGGAGTGGCAGACTGTCTTCGTGCCGTCACAAACGGCGAAAGTCGATGTAGGCGGTGCGGGAAACTAATGGAGTTCCATTATGTCGCTTGAAGCCCATCTTTCAGAACTGCAACGCAAGCATGGAGAGCTTGAACGTCAGCTCGATAGCGCGTTGAACCATCCCTCGATGGACACCCTGGAGATAGTCGATCTCAAGAGACGAAAATTAGCTTTAAAGGACCAGATTGAGAAGCTGAGAGCAGCGAAGCATACGACCCATTGATCGCGTTTTCAGGCGATCAAAATCTCTAACTTCCCTGAGCAGATGAGCGGTCGTTGTACCGCTCATTTGTTTTTTATTACCAAGGTTCAATCGGTCTTGGCGTCAGCGCCGTTCCCCTCATCAACCGAAAGCTCCGCCCTCGGGTTGAGCTGAATTGCCTGCGGCGTGGCCAGCCGCTCGGCTGGCTGGGTCGTGAAGCTATCCTTCGCCTCGGCCGGCACCGGAGCCCTTCGCGAAATGCGCAATGCTGCGTATCCAGCCACACTGATATGTGCCGCGGCTGTCGCCAAAAAGAGACTTTCCGGACGCAGAAAGTTCATGAAGAAACCGGCGATGATCGGCCCGATCATCGTACCGATACCGTAAAGCATCAGCAGTCCGCTCGACACCTGCACGAACTTGCCTGCCGGCGCATGGTCGTTCGCATGGGCGACCGAGACGGAGTAGAGCGTATAGGCCAGAAGCCCATAGAGGCCCACCATCACGAGGATGACTTCCGGCGTCCGCGGTGCAAGCACGAAAATGGCAAAGCCGATCAGCGCCGCAGTCACAGCAGCGCCGATCAGCACATAGCGTCGGTCAGTGTAGTCGGAGATCTTGCCGATCGGAAACTGCCCGAGGGCTCCGCACAGCACCGCTGCGCTCATCATCAGTGCGATATAGAAGGTGGGGATGCCGATCGAGGCGCCATAGACAGCACCCAGCGTACCCCATGCGCCATTGGCGACGCCGATCAGGAGACAGGCGACGACCGAGATGGGCGAATTCGCGTAGAGCGCCTTCAGATCCAGCGAGACACTGGCGAGCGGCGCAGGCGACTGAGCCTTCGAAATGGCGGTCGGCAGCAGCGACAGGCAAAACAGGATGCCGGTGACCATGAACAGGATCGGCGTCGAGATATCGCCGAAGGCAACGCCCATCTGCCCCAGCATCAGCGATGAGTTCGTGACCATCATGTAGAGGCCGAAGATCGTGCCACGCGACTCGTTGGTGGAGCGCTCGTTGAGCCAGCTTTCGATCACCATGTAGGCGCCCGCCATGACGAAGCCCGTAAAGGCGCGAAGCACGATCCACGTGTTGATCTCGACGAAAATCCCGGTCAGCAGCGCGATGGTGGCGGCGGAAGCCGCAAGTGCGCCAAAGGAGCGGACGTGGCCTACGCGGCGGACGAGCCTGGGCGCCAGATAGCACCCGGCGATGAAGCCACCCGCCCAGCTGGTGCCGAGCAGGCCGAGCGATGTCGTGCTGAAGCCTTCGAGCTGTCCGCGCAATGGTAACAGCAGGCCGTGCAGTCCCGAGGCTGAGAGCAGGAACGCCGTACCGAAGAGCAGCGCGATGATTGAACCGAAGGATGCACGCATGTTTTGTCCGCTTGCTGAGTGATGGCCCTGAGAATCAGGACCGTCCGTCCGCCTCTCCGTGGAGCTTGTGTCCATTTAAAGGTCAGCCGATGAGGATGGCGTTACTTCTGCGCAGGTCAGCTTCGACGGAATAGCGCTTCTGCTGCATTCCGGGTTGAATCCTTCGATTCGCGAACGCGCTCCAGCCGTTCGATTTCAGCCTTCAAGAGCGCTATTGTCTCGTCGAGGTCGCCGACCGAGAACGTCGAAATATCCTGGCCGATCGCATAGGCAGGGCGCTTTGCGGGAACATCCTCATCCATCGATCTCTCCACCGGTTCGTCAATTTCAAAGAGGATACATACGACTGGGCTTGCGAGGCAAATTCTCTCATAGTGTTTGACGAACGAAAAAGGATTCGGTGAGTTTTGAACCGGTCTGTTCAAGGGAAGGCTTCAGGAGGAAGAGATGTCACTGGGAACTGCGATACCGAATTCGATGACTGCCATCGCCATCACTGAATACGGTGGTCCGATGGTGCTGAAACCGGAGGAGCGGCCAGTTCCCAGACCCAAGCCGGGCGAAATCCTGATCAAGGTGAAGGCCGCTGGTGTCAACCGGCCGGACGTTTCGCAGCGTAAGGGCCACTATCCGCCGCCGCCCGGCGCATCCGATCTGCCGGGCCTCGAAGCTGCTGGCGAAGTGGTGGCCGTGGGTGCGGATGTCTCACGGTGGCAGATTGGCGACAGCGTTACGGCCCTGACAGCAGGCGGAGCCTACGCGGAATATTGCGTGGCGCATGAGTCGAACGCCCTGCCGGTGCCGCACGGCTATACCTTCACCGAGGCGGCGGCGATCCCGGAGACCTTTTTCACGGTCTGGCATAACGTATTTCAACGCGGCGGTTTGCGGGAAGGCGAGACCTTCCTGGTGCACGGCGGCACCTCCGGCATTGGTACCGCGGCGATCCAGCTGGCCAAGGCCTTCGGTGCGCGGGTCTTCGCCACGGCAGGCAGCGATGCCAAGGTCGAGACCTGCAGGAAACTGGGGGCCGATGTCGCCATCAACTACAAGACGCAGGATTTCGTCGCGGCTGTCAGGGATGCGACGGACGGCAACGGCGTGGACGTCATTCTGGACATGGTGGGCGGCTCCTACATCGATCGCAACTTTTCCGCCGCGGCCATGGATGGCCGGGTCGTGCAGATCGCAACCCTGGGCGGGGTCCAGAGCGAGATCAATGCCCGCTCGCTGATGATGAAGCGCCTCACCTACACAGGGTCGACGCTGCGACCGCGCACCATCGAGTTCAAGGGCAGAATCGCTGCGGAACTGGAGGCGCAGGTGTGGCCTCTGCTCGCTTCCCGCCAGATTTCCCCGGTGATGGACACCATCTTCCCCCTGCGTGAGGCATGGCGTGCGCATGAGCGCATGGAAGAAGGCGATCATATCGGGAAAATCGTGCTGGACGTCGCCTGAGAACGTTCCATTTCCATCCGGGTGCAAGCTTTTCTTGCCTCGAATTTCGAAAATGCCTATATAGGGGTCAATTCCCTTAATATCGGTGGTAACGTCCACCGCCCGCGCTGGGACGCGGGCGAACAAAGGAACTTGCTTATGGCCCATACGCTACTCATGCCGAAGGCGACCGCTGTCTGGCTCGTGGACAATACGGCGCTTACGTTCGACCAGATTGCTGAGTTCTGTGGACTGCATCCTCTGGAAGTGTCCGCAATCGCTGATGGCGACGCTGCGCATGGCATCAAGGGTATGGATCCGGTCACCATGGGTCAGCTGACCCGCGAGGAGATTGCTCGTGGCGAGGCAAACACGAACTATCGTCTGAAGATCTCCGAGCCGAAGGTTCGTGTGCCGGAAGTCAAGCGCAAGGGCCCGCGCTACACGCCGCTGTCCAAGCGTCAGGACCGTCCGAACGCGATCCTGTGGCTGGTTCGCTACCATCCCGAGCTGAAGGATGCCCAGATTTCGCGTCTGGTTGGCACGACCAAGGCAACGATCGAGCAGATTCGCGAGCGCACCCACTGGAATTCCGCCAACCTGACGCCGATGGACCCGGTAACGCTGGGCCTCTGCTCGCAGATCGACCTCGACATCGAAGTTCAGCGCGCAGCCCGCAATGCTCCGCCTGCTGCTCCGACGGGTGACACCCTGCTGCCGGCTTCGGAAACCGAGCATCTCAACGTTGATGAGTACGGCTCCGAGGAGAAGGAGCTCGATGCGGACGCAGTCTTCGCAAAGCTCTCTTCGCTTCGTTCAAACCGCGACGAAGAAGAAGACGAAGAGTAGGACGAGGCACTCCAGTCCTCAGAGAAAAGGGCCCGCTCGGGCCCTTTATCTTTTGGCGGGTCCTTTTATCAGAAATCGACCGCCAAACCTTTGACTTCCCAGTCGCCATAGCGAGCCGGATCTGGGCCTTCCCGTCCGCCGATCTCCTTGGGAGCCTGTTCCTGGGCCTCCAGCGCCTTCCGGCGACGTTCTTCCGCCTCGGCAAGCGCCCGCTGGGCGGCCGGCGAGAGTGTCTTCTTGACCGGTTGAGGTTGTTCCGTATCGCTCATCCTGATCTTCCTTCCTGACGGTGCGGCAAATTGGGCGAAGGTCCGTCCATCATAAGCGCTGATTTATCAGCGATGCCGGGATCGGACTGCCGCTCTATCCGTTGAATCTGGCCTGTTTCATTCCCATCATTATAGGGACAGACGGCGGTGCACAATCGATCTGCAGCATGTATCCGTCTGGCAGAGACATCGGCGTAAAGGAGCCACTTGGATGAACCTGGTTCGCACAGCAATGCTTCTGGCATTCATGACCGCACTGTTCATGGGTGTCGGCTATATGATTGGCGGTTCCGGAGGCATGATGATTGCCTTCCTGATTGCTGCTGCCATGAACCTGTTCAGCTACTGGAACTCCGACAAGATGGTGCTGCGCATGTACAACGCCGTCGAAGTCGACGAACGCACAGCACCGGAATATTACCGCATCGTCCAGGGTCTGGCCGCGAATGCCGGGCTGCCGATGCCGCGCGTCTACCTGATCGAGAATCCGCAGCCGAACGCCTTTGCGACAGGCCGCAATCCGCAGAACGCCGCGGTGGCTGCCACGACGGGCCTTCTCCACCGCCTGACAGCGGAGGAGGTCGCGGGCGTGATGGCGCACGAACTGGCGCACGTCCAGAACCGCGACACGCTGACCATGACAATCACGGCAACGCTTGCCGGTGCGATCTCGATGCTCGGCAATTTTGCGTTCTTCTTCGGCGGCAACCGCGACAACAACAATCCGCTCGGCTTCGTCGGCGTCCTGATTGCGATGATCGTGGCGCCATTCGCCGCAATGCTGGTGCAGATGGCGATCAGCCGCACACGCGAATATTCGGCCGACAGGAGAGGCGCGGAAATCTGCGGAAATCCGATGTGGCTCGCTTCCGCTCTTGCCAAGATCGCCAACAGCGCGCATCAGGTGCCTAACATGGATGCCGAGCGTAATCCGGCCACGGCTCACATGTTCATCATCAATCCGCTCAACGGACAGAATATGGATAACCTCTTCTCCACCCATCCCAACACGGAGAACCGCATCGCGGCTCTGCAGGCGATAGCCAATGAAATGGGCTATCGGGCCGCTCCGCGCGCCGAAGCGCCGGCCGGTCCCTGGGGTGGAAGCCGCAGGCCCGGTCCGTGGGACAACGCCCGCAAGGGTCCCTGGTCGTGAGCGAGGGCAAGGTCCGTCCGCAGCGCAAGCCGCAGCATCGCCGTCCCTCCGCTCCGCGTGAGCATGTGGTCGAGGACAACCAGCCGGGCATGGAGGCGCGTCAGGCCGCGACGCGGCTCCTGTCCGCTGTCATCGATGCCCGCACACCGCTTGATGCACTGACCGATGGCGAACATGGCCATCCGCAGTATCTGGCACTCGATGGCCGCGACCGTGCGCTGGTCCGCGCCATCCTCGTCAGCGCGCTGCGCTTCCGCAGGACAATCGAGGCCATCATTGGGAGCCAGCTTGATCGGGCATTGCCGGGTAACGCCCGTTCGCTCTCCGCACTCCTGCATGTCGCTGCGGCGCAGATCCTGTTCCTCGATGTGCCAGACAGCGCTGCGGTGAACCTCGCCGTGGCTCAGGCAAAGGCCGACCCCCGCTCCGCGCGTTTCGCCGCTCTGGTGAACGCGATCCTGCGCAACATCGGGCGCAAGAAGGCGACGCTTCTGCCGAAGACCCTTGAGAAGACCGCCGACGCTCCGGATTGGATGATCGAGCGCCTTGAAGCCGCTTACGGCAAGGACACCACTCGGCAAATTCTGGAAGTCCACCGCACCGAGTCGCCTGTCGATTTCTCGGTCAAGTCGCAGCCAGACAACTGGGCCGAAAAGTTTGGCGGCCGGACGCTGCCCAACGGCTCTGTCCGAGTGGACGATCTTTCTGTCTCCGTCCCGGAGCTTCCGGGTTTTGCGGATGGCGAATGGTGGGTGCAGGACGCAGCCGCCAGCCTCCCGCCGCGCCTTCTAGGCAATGTCGCTGGTCTTGAAGTGGCCGACCTCTGCGCAGCCCCAGGCGGCAAGACGGCCGCTCTCGCGGCTGCGGGCGCAAAGGTCACGGCCGTCGACCAATCTGGCAATCGCCTGAAGCGTCTGAAGAGCAACCTCGCCCGCCTCGGCCTTTCCGCCGAGGTGGTTGAGGCCGACATTCTCAAGTGGCAGCCCGAGCAGAAGTTCGACGCGATCCTTCTCGATGCGCCCTGTTCGTCGACCGGCACGGTGCGCCGTCATCCGGACGTTCTGTGGACCAAGTCACCCGAAGACATCGCGAAGCTCGCGGGCCTGCAGCGCCGTCTGCTGGAGCGTTGCTTCGAACTGGTGAAGCCCGGTGGCGTCGTGGTGTTCTCCAACTGCTCGCTGGACCCTGAAGAGGGTGAGGATCTGGTGCAATCCCTTCTGAAAGAGCGGCCCGACATCTCACTCGACCGGATCCAGCCGGAAGAATTGCCTGGGGCGGAACACTTCATTGCTGAAGAGGGCTGGCTCAGGACAATTCCCACCGCGGATGATGGTTCGTCAGGCCAGCTTGCCGGCGTCGACGGGTTCTTTGCGGCCAGGTTCCGGCAGCGTGCAGGTTGAGGGTTACGCTGCGTCAACGATTTCATCCCCATAATCTATTTCAATTCCGGCGAATGCCAGAGATTATGCCTTCGCATAAATGCTTGAATCATCTAGATTCTTGTGAATTGCAGGTTGGGGTCTCGCAACTAGGGTGTAATAGCGGCCATGGCAGGCGGGTTTAATCCGCTCTTGTGGAGTATTGCCGCGCGGCAGGGATGGCGCCGCCTGCGCCGGCGCTTGCGCGCAGGTCCCGCCTATCGCTGGCGCTATTCCGGACGCACGCCCGAACGCCTTTTGCTGGCTCCGCCGGACCTGCGTCTGGCCGATCCGCAGATCGCGCGCGAAATCTATCACGGCCGATTCCTGCTCGCGGGTCATCTGGTGGAGGCCGGTGGCGAATCGCCCTTCATGATGGACGTGGAGCATTACGGCTGGCTGGAAGCGCTGCATGGCTTCCGCTGGCTGCGGCATCTCCATGTTGCCGAGTCGGACCTTGCCGCGGCCAACGCCCGCGCGCTCGTGCTCGACTGGATTACGCTGCACGGCCGCCGCATCAACGGCATCGCCTGGCACCCCGGCATCACGGCCCGCCGCATCATCGCATGGCTTCAGCATTCGGCAATCGTTCTGCAGGGAGCGGACCTTCCGTTCTACCGGCTGTTCCTGAAGACGCTGGCCGTCCAGATCCGCTACCTGCGCTCGGTCGCCCGCGAAATGCCGGATGGAGAGGACCGTCTGCGCGCTCGCATCGCGCTCGCCTTCTCGTCCATGTCGCTGCCCACTCCGCCCTCGGCCATGCGCACGGCCACGCGACATCTGTCGCAGGAGATCGAACGCCAGATCCTGCCGGATGGCGGGCACATCTCGCGCAATCCGAACGCGATCCTGGAGCTTCTGTCTGACCTCCTGCCGTTGCGCCAGACCTATGCCAATCAGGCTGAGCCGATCCCTGAAGCGCTGGTAAGCGCCGTCGACAGGATGCTCCCGGCGCTGCGCTTCTTCCGCCATCAGGATGGCACCATCGCCCACTTCAACGGCATGGGCATCACCCTGCATGACCGGATCGCTGCCGTGCTGCGACACGACGACACCGGCGGAGCACCGCTCTTCCATGCGCCCTATTCGGGATACGAGCGGCTTGCGATGGGGGGCACCACGGTCATTGCCGACACAGGTGCGCCGCCCGCAGCTGAACTATCCGACATGGCCAATGCCGGCTGCCTCTCCTTCGAGATGTCGTCCGGCCGCCATCAGTTCATCGTCAACAGCGGCATCGATTCCTTCGGCGACGAGGTATTCCGTCCGTTGGCGCGCGCTACGGCCGCTCACTCGACCGCGACGATCAACGACACGTCGCAGGCCCGCTTTGCGCTTCCTGCCGGTTGGGACGAATGGATCGGAACGCCGCTGATCAGCGGCCCGCAGAATGTCACCTGCCAGAGGATCGAAAAGCAGGGTGCGCAGGGTTTCGTTGCCAGCCATGATGGTTATGCCGCCCGCTTCAACTTCATCCATCAACGCAAGGTAGTCCTTGAAAACGAGGGCAATCTCCTGCGCGGCCAAGATATCTTCCGTCCTGCGGGAGAGCAGAAGCCATCCCCGGCTGAGATCACCATTCGCTTCCATCTCCATCCCGACATCGCCCTCTACCAGAGCGAGGAGGGCCTGCTGATCCTCGTAGGCGAGAAGACTGACACGTGGGTTTTCGCCGCTGCTGGCGTCGAGCCCGTTGTTGAAGAGTCGATCTTTTTCGCCTCGCTTGCGGGCCCCGCCAGAAGCCGTCAGATCGTCCTCAATTTCAATACCGATCAGCGCACGGAAGTGAGCTGGCAGTTTCTGAGGACCAGTACCATCCTCTCGCGCACCAATGGATCCAGCACACAAGGTTTGATTTAGCCTCAGTGTGTGGTAGGGCAGCCGGCATTCCCCCATGCTGGCAATGAAGAGAGAGTAGCCATGGCCGTCTCCGCCAAGAACATTCCAGCACCGGACCTCGTGCCGGTGCGCAGAGCCCTTATTTCCGTTTCAGACAAAAGCGGCATCGTCGATTTCGCCCGCGCGCTTTCGGGTAAGGGCGTCGAGCTCGTCTCCACGGGCGGCACCTCGGCTGCCCTGCAGCGCGAAGGCCTCGCGGTCCGCGACGTGTCGGAACTCACCGGTTTCCCCGAGATCATGGACGGTCGCGTCAAGACGCTGCATCCGCTGGTCCATGGCGGTCTGCTGAGCATCCGCGACGATGCCGAGCATCAGGACGCGATGAAGCAGCACAATATCCAGTCGATCGATCTGGTCGTCATCAACCTCTACCCGTTCGAGGAAGTGCGCTTCGGTGGCGGCGACTATGCCAGCGTGGTGGAGAACATCGACATCGGCGGCCCGGCCATGGTCCGTGCTTCGGCCAAGAACCACGCCTATGTGGCGATCGTGACCGATCCGGCGGACTACGCCCGTGTTCTTGAGGCTCTGGAGCAGAACAACGGCTCGCTGCCCTATCGTCTGCGTCAGGAACTGGCTGCCAAGGCTTATGCCCGCACTGCCGCCTACGACGCTGCGATCTCGCAGTGGTTTGCCGAGACGCTGAACGTCGAGGCTCCGGAATGGCGCGCCTTTGGCGGCAAGCTTGCGCAGGTCATGCGCTATGGCGAGAACCCGCACCAGCAGGCAGGCTTCTACCTCACCGGTGAGAAGCGCCCGGGTGTGGCGACTGCCCGCCAGATCCAGGGCAAGCAGCTCTCTTACAACAACATCAACGACACGGATGCAGCCTTCGAGCTCGTTTCCGAGTTCGATCCGGCCCGCACCGCAGCCGTTGCGATCATCAAGCACGCCAACCCCTGCGGTGTGGCTGAAGGCGCATCGATCGCCGAGGCTTACCGCAAGGCGCTGGCCTGCGATCCGGTTTCCGCCTTCGGCGGCATCGTGGCGCTCAACCGCACGCTCGAAGCGGACGCTGCCGAGGAAATCTCCAAGATCTTCACCGAGGTGATCATCGCTCCGGACGCCACGGAAGAGGCGCAGGCCATTATCGCCCAGAAGAAGAACCTGCGACTGCTTCTGACGGGTGGCGTCGCTGATCCGCGTCAGGCCGGCCTTGCCGCGAAGACGGTCGCCGGTGGCCTGCTCGTCCAGAACCGCGACAATGGCGTTGTCGATGACCTCGACCTTAAGGTCGTCACCAAGCGCGCGCCGACGGAGAAGGAACTGGCCGACCTCAAGTTTGCCTTCCGCGTCGCCAAGCACGTGAAGTCCAATGCGATCGTCTATACGAAGGACCTTGCAACCGTTGGCGTAGGCGCTGGCCAGATGAGCCGCGTCGACTCCGCCCGCATCGCAGCCCGCAAGGCACAGGACGCCGCCGAGGCTGCTGGTCTTGCCGAGCCGTTGACGAAGGGCTGCGTGGTCGCTTCCGACGCGTTCTTCCCCTTCGCTGACGGTCTGCTGTCGGCTGTCGAGGCAGGCGCAACGGCGGTGATCCAGCCGGGCGGCTCCATGCGCGACGATGAGGTGATCAAGGCCGCCGACGAGCATGGCATCGCCATGGTCGTCACCGGCATGCGCCACTTCCGCCACTAAAAGTTGGCGGACGCAAAGATCGAAGTACAGAAGGGAGTGCCGCTCAGGCGCTCCCTTTTTCGCCTCTGACGAATGGGAGCAGCACCAACGAGGCGATGAAGAGTACCAGAATGGGCGCGACGCCCACGCGTTGCGCAGTTTCGGGCGAGAAGGCCTGCGACGTCATCCACGCAGTCATTGCAGCGATGGAAAGCGGCCCGATGAACGACGTCGCCTTTCCCGAAAGCGCGAAAAGGCCGAAGGCCTCCGTCACGCGTTCGCGCGGGACTTGATCAACGAGCAGTGTGCGCGATGAAGCCTGGATCGAGCCGCCAGCCGCGCCGATGAATGCGCCGGCGATGTAGAAGGCAAGCGTCGGCAGGGTCGAGCCTTCGCCGACCTCGATGAAGAGTATCTCGTCATTCGTGGTCGAGATTACCAGCAGGCAGCACAGAACGAGGATCAAGGCCGACCCTATGACCACGGACTTGGGGCCGAAGGCCTTGTCCGCTAGACCGCCGAACCATGCGCCGATTGCGCCGGTCAGGGCTGCAATGATGCCGAAGATTCCGATCTGCACGATGGTCCACCCGAGCACGCCCGCCGCATAGATGCCGCCGAAGGCATAGAGCGCGTTGAGCGCGTCGCGATAGAGCATCGAGGACATCAGGAAGCTGAAATAGCTCCGCTGCTTCGGCAGGGTGCGCAACGTTTGCCAGAGACGGCGCAGCGCCGTGCCGACTGCGCCGGAGACATTGTTGCGCGGCTGGTCCGGCGTGAACAGGAACATCGGCAGCACGAACACGATGTACCACAATGCCGTGAGTGGACCGGATGCCCGGTCGCCCTCATGCTGGGCCGGATCAAGGCCAAAGATCGGCTCGAACCCCAGCAAAGTGTGCGTCGCGTCCGGCGGGGCCGACATGAAGCCCAGCACCAGCACAAGCGAGAGAAGCCCGCCCACATAGCCGAACCCCCAGGCACTTCCTGAAAGCCTGCCGAGCTCCGAGCGCGGCACCAGATAGGGCATCATCGCATTGTTGAAGACGGCGGCATATTCCATGCCGAACACGCCAAAGGCGATGGCCACCAGAATGAGCGTCATGTTCTCCATGCCCGGCGTGGCAAACCACAGCGCCGCGCAGGCGATGACGCCGATTACCGAGAATGCGAAAATGAATGGCTTTCGCGGGCCGACAGCATCCGCGACTGCACCCAGAAGGGGCGAGGTGAAAGCGATGAGGACGCCGCCGATGCCGGTGGCGAGGCCCCAGAGTTCCTGCCCCTTGGCAGGGTCAGGGGCCACATAGGCTGCGAAATACGGGGCGAAGACGAAGGTGAAGATCAGCGTATGGAAGGGCTGGGTTGCCCAGTCGAAAAAGATCCAGCCCCAGATACCCCGTTTTGTGGCCGGGGTATCCTGATGCGCTGCCGCCCCTACATCGTTCATCCAGTCATGTCCACCATCAACCCTGCTGCCACGTTGAGACGAGACAGGGTGATGTCACCGCTGCCGGTGAGGGACGCGAGATCCCTGATCACCCGTTCCACCCGCTCTCCTCCCTCGCTGAGCCAGGCCGCGGCGGGGTCTTCGTCACCGCGATAGGCTTCAAGCGCCGCGACAGTAATGTTGCGTCGGGCCGTGTCAATCAAATCCAGCGAGCGGACCAACGCGAGCTCGTCGTAGTAGTCCGTCCGTGCGATGGTCTCGGCCGCTGCTTCGATCTTGCCCAGCTGGAAAGCTTCGCTGACCGTGACATAGGCCTTCGCGGTCGCGAGCAGGTCGGCCTGGGCGACATCCGCCGCAAGGCAGATGTCGGGGATGAGCGCCAGCGCATCGAGCAGCGCCAGCTTGCGGGCGAGATCCAGCGGAACGCCGGCCTCTACCATTTCAGCCGCAGCCGATTCAGTGCGATTGCGCAGGTCGTCGGGCTGCCTATCCTGGAGGATCGGCTCAAGCTCCTTCACCGCACCGCGCAGCCGGCTGATCCGCTGGTCGAGCGGAAGCCCCTTCTTTCCCTGCTTCAGCTGCCAGCTCGTGCCGTTCACGACAAGCTTGCGCACCCGCTCATAGAGCGAGAGCTGCAGCTGGCCGTCGACCTTGGTGTCCAGCGCATCGATGCGCGCATAAAGTTCCGGCAGGCCGAAGCCGTCCTTGATGATCGTATAAGCTTCGACGATTTCGCCCGTGCTGCGGCCCGTCATGTCCTGCAGCTGCGAGATGAAGGTGGCACCGCCCCGGTTGACGATGTCGTTGATGAGGACGGTCGCGATGATCTCCCGCCGCAACCGGTGGCTGCGAATCTCATCCGTGTAGCGCTCGCGCATCGCCTTCGGGAAATAGGCGAGGAGATCCGTCTCGAAATGCGCCTCGTCGGGCACTTCCGTTGCCACCAGCTCGTTGAAATGCACGAGCTTTGCATAGGCGAGCAGCACGCCGATCTCCGCCCGTGTCAGCCCTTCGCTCTTCGCCTGGCGCTCGGCCAGCGCATCTGGCCCCGGCAGGAATTCGACCGCCCGGTCCAACAGGCCACGGCCCTCGAACAGCGTCATCAGCCGGTTCTGATGGGGCAGGTCGGCGACTCCGCGCCGCTCGATCATGGAGATGGCAAGCGACTGCTGATAATTGTTGGCGAGCACCAGATGCGCGACGTCATCCGTCATGTCGGCCAGCAGCTTGTTGCGGCTCGGCACGTCCAGCTTGCCTGCGCGCACGGCACTTGCCAGCGCAATCTTGATGTTCACCTCGACGTCAGACGAATTAACGCCGGCCGAATTGTCGATCGCATCCGAGTTGCAGCGGCCGCCTATACGGTTGAACTCCACGCGCGCAAGCTGGGTCATGCCGAGGTTGGCACCCTCGCCGACGACCAGCGCCTGCAGATCCCTTGCCGCGACACGGATGGCGTCGTTGGCACGATCGCCAGCACTCTGGTTGGTCTCCGTGGAGGCCCGTACGTAGGTGCCGATGCCGCCGAACCAGAGCAGATCGACCGGCGCGCGGAGGATAGCGCTCATCAGCTCGTTGGGCGTCACGACGGTCTTTTCGATGCCAAGTGATGCGGCTGCTTCGACGGAAAGCGTCACATGCTTTTCCGTGCGCGACACTATCATGCCACCCTTGGAGAGGAGCTTCTGATCGTAATCCTGCCAGCTGGAGCGGGGCAGGTTGAAGAGCCGCTGCCGCTCCTCGAACGACTTTGCCGGATCTGGATCCGGATCGATGAAGATGTCGCGATGGTCGAAGGCCGCGACCAGCCTCGTCTGGCGTGACAGCAGCATGCCGTTGCCGAACACGTCGCCCGACATGTCGCCCACACCAACGACGGTGAAAGGCTCCGTCTGGATATCGCGGTTCATTTCGCGGAAGTGCCGCTTCACGGCCTCCCACGCGCCGCGCGCGGTGATCCCCATGACCTTGTGGTCATAGCCCGCCGAGCCACCGGAAGCGAAAGCGTCATCCAGCCAGAAGCCGTGTTCCTGGCTGATGGCGTTCGCCGTGTCGGAGAATGTGGCTGTGCCCTTGTCCGCTGCGACGACGAAATACGGGTCGTCCCCATCCCTGCGCACCACTCCTTCCGGTGCAATGACCGTCTCGCCATCCAGATTGTCGGTGATGGAAAGCATGCTGGAGATGAAGGTGATGTAGGCCGCGCGGCCCGCCTCAAAGATCTCCTGCCGGTTTCCGCCCGCAGGCAGTTGGCGCGGGAAGAACCCGCCCTTGGCGCCCACCGGCACGATCACCGCATTCTTGACCTGCTGTGCCTTCACCAGCCCCAGCACTTCCGTACGATAATCCTGAGCCCGATCAGACCAGCGCAGCCCGCCACGCGCAACCGGTCCAAAGCGCAGGTGAACGCCTTCCACCTCGGCGCCATAGACGAAGATCTCGCGCCACGGCCGTGGCTGCGGCAGCCACTCGATCGCATGCGGGTAAAGCTTGAGAACAATCGGCGCACCCTCCTTCTTGGGCGCGAAATAGTTCGTCCGCAGTGTTGCGCCCATGAGAACCAGGAATCGCCTGATGATCGTATCGTCATCAAGGCTCGGCACCTGTTCCAGCGCGGCTTCAATCTCGGCTCTGATCTGGTCCTCGGTGCCGGCGCGGGCGTCCTCCGCCACGCTTGGCGCAAGGCGTGTCTCAAACAGGCGATAGAGCAGGGCCGCGATGGCTGGATAGCGGTTGAGCGTATCGGCAATGTAGCCCTGACTATAGGTGATGCCCGCTTGCTGCAGGTAGCGGCTGTAGGTTCGCAGCACTGCGATCTGCCCGACCGTCAGGCGCGCGTTCTGCGCCAGAGCGTTCAGCCGGTCGCTATCCTGCTCACGGTGCCAGACGGAGGCGAACACCTGCTCGAAGAGCACTCCGTCATCGGCAAGGTCGATGGCGCCGCCGGATGCGCTTTCAAGCTCCATGGCATGCAGATAGACCTGCTCGCCATCAAACTCACCCAGCTCGAACGTCTGCTCGCTGATGACACGAAAGCCCATGTTCTCAAGTACGGGGACGCGCTGGCTCAATGCGACCGGGGTGCCTGTATGGAAAATCTTGAGCGTCGCCTGGCGCTCCTCATCGCCTGCCCGGCGGTAGAAGTCGATCAGGATAGGTGACTCGGGAGAAAGCTTGGCGACGTTCGCCGCATCGATCAGGGCGGCATGCGCGTCGAAACTGTTGCGGTAGCTGCCGGGGAAGCGTCGTGCGATGGCGGCAACATCGTTCGGCGCTGCCGTATCCTCGACCATCTCGTTGAGCGAGTCGTCCCACGTCCGAATGAAGGCGCGGACGGCGCTTTCGATATCGGCTGCAGGCACCTGTGGCGTCTTGCCGGCCGAGCGACCGATGATGAAGTGCACCCGCGTCAGCGGTCCGCCGATGGCCGGGTAATATGCGGAAACATGTCCGTCGAAAACGGAGGTGAGATAGTTGCCTATCCGATCGCGCACCTCGGAATTGAAGCGATCTCGTGGCACGAAAATGATGACTGAAACGAACCGATCGAACTGGTCGATGCGGTAGAGCACCCGCACGCGTGGCCTTTCGCCCAGCGCCAGAATGGTTGTCGTGTACTCGCGCAGCAGCGGCAGGCTGATCTGGAACAGCTCATCCCGCGGGAAGGATTCCAGGATGTTGATCAGCGCCTTGCCGGAGTGGTCCGAGCGCGAGAAGCCGGAGGCATCGATGACCGCCTTCACCTTCGAGCGCAGATAGGGAATGTTCAGCACCGACTGTGTGTAGGCCGTCGAGGTGAAGAGGCCGACGATGCGCAACTCGCCCTTGAGCGAGCCATCGTCATGGAAGAGTTTCAGGCCGATATAGTCAAGGTAAGCCCGGCGGTGAACGATCGACTTCGTATTCGCCTTTGTGACGATGAGGGGCTCCGGCCCGTGCAGGAAAGCTCGGATCTCCGGCGTTGTCGTGGTCGCCTCGCCACCCCGGCGCAGGACCTGGACCCCCGGATTGGACAGAATGCCGAGGCCCGGCGTTTCGGTCCGCTCTAGGGTGCCGCTTTCTTCGCTGCCTGTATAGCGGAACTCCCGCATGCCGAGGAAGGTGAAGTTTTCGTCGCGCAGCCATTCGAGGAAGGCGATTGCCTCGGCGACCGCCTTTGCCTCGAGCGCAGGCGGTTTGGTCCGCAGGCGCTCGATCTCATCCTCCACCCGCGCCAGCATGGGCTTCCAGTCATTCACCGCAACCCGAACCTGGCTCAGGATGTTGAGAAGCCGGTCCTCCATGGCCTTCGCGTCGTCGGCTGTCAGCCGCTTCAGGTGGATGTGGATCAGGCTGATCTTGTGCTCGCCCTCCAGCGTCACGATCGGATGCGCGACGAAGGACGGCTCCCCAATCGTCTCCGTAATTTCGCCGATCACTGAATCGAACAGGAACGGCATGTTGTCATTGACGAGCGTGACGGTCGTCACCGCGCGGCCTTCGAATTCGATCCCGCTGTCGGTCCTGACGTCGATGACGCACTGACCCGGCTCGTGCTTGCCGAGGCTCTCAAGGGCTATCCTGGCAGCCCTTTCCGGCGCATCGGCGGAATAGCCGGAGAGGTCCTCTTGGGGGATGCCTGACACCAGCAGTTCCTGAAGGCGCTCGATCTGGCTCTGCGCTGAAGTGGAAGTCTTGGCGGCGTTCGAAGTTTTCATCATGAAATGAAACACGTCCTCACAGAAGGAATAGTTCTAATATGTAATCAAAGCCCATTTTGTGACCAAAGGCAAAAAGGGCAAAAATAGTTCAATAGAAATGCGATGTACTAAAAACAGCGAGAGCTTTAATGCGGAAGGAGTAACTTCGTAAAGGCGCTCAGCGTAAAATTCTTATACGCGTGTACCGCGACAGGAGCGGCAGCAGTCTGCTCATATCCTTGGGCTTGAGCGCGATACACCCCTCGGTCGGCTTCATGCCGGGACGGGCGATGTGCATGAAGATCGCGCTGCCCCGGTTACGGATCGCGGGCCGCATGTTCCAGTCGAGCACGATGCAAACGTTGTAGAGACGATCCTCCCGCAGCATTTTTTCGTGGCTGGCAGGGTAGGGCGTGCGAACAGGCTTGTTGTAGCGCCGGTCACCTGGCGCATCGCACCAGCCATCATCCTCACGGATCAGGATCTTCGGCAGTCGCACCTCTGACAGCCCCGGCAGACGCCGGTCGCCTCGGAAGTAAACCGCCAGCGGGCGCATGGTCGCGAGCGGCGTAGCACCATCCCCCTCGCGCTTGTTGGCGCTTATGCCACCTTTCCCCAGAGCGCACGGAATCGTAAGTGCACCAGCCCGGATGATCCCCTTTTTCTGGCTCGTCGCCTGTGCCCGGACAGCCAGTGTCGGCGTACACGCCCTCTTTACAGGCGATGTGCTAGCTTTGCGGGATTTCCTGAGTATGATTGTTTCAATGTGCAACTTGCGGAAACCTCTTGCTGCAGCTTGCATGACGGTAAGGTTCCGCGAGTTCGCGGTTCGGGTCAACTGTTCGATTAACCACGGGAAGCCAAATGACGTCTCGCACCATTCTGATAGTTGATGATGACGACGATCTTCGTTCAACGCTTGTGGAGCAATTGGCTCTCTACGAAGAGTTTGACCTCCTCCAGGAGGCAACCGCAACCAAGGGCATCCAGGCGGCGCGCAATTCGATGGTCGACGTGGTCATCATGGATGTTGGCCTGCCCGACATGGACGGCCGCGAGGCGGTGAAGGTCTTGCGCAAGAGCGGCTTCCGCGCGCCTATCATCATGCTGACAGCCCAGGATACGGACTCCGACACGATCCTCGGCCTTGAAGCGGGCGCCAATGACTATGTCACGAAACCCTTTCGTTTCGCCGTGCTGCTCGCCCGTATCCGCGCCCAGATCCGTCACCACGAACAGACGGAAGATGCGAAGTTTACCGTCGGCCCCTACACGTTCAAGCCGAGCCAGAAACTGCTGCTCGACGAGCGGGGTGGCAAGATCCGGCTGACCGAGAAGGAGGCTGCGATCATCAAGTACCTCTACCGCGCCGAGCAGAAGGTGGTCACCCGCGACGTGCTGCTGGAGGAGGTGTGGGGATACAACTCTGGCGTGACGACTCATACGCTGGAAACGCATGTGTACAGATTACGCCAGAAGATAGAGAGGGATCCTTCCAAAGCTGAAATACTTGTGACAGAGAGTGGCGGTTACAAACTCGTACCGTGAGTTGTAACTCAGGGCTGCTTTTCGCGAGGGGGCGCAACAGGATAGTCCGATGACGCTGGACGAAGATATGCGGATTTTGTCCGGCGTAGAACTCTTCAGGGGGTTCTCCCGAGAACAATTGAGGTTAATGGCTTTCGGGGCCGAAACGATCTCGCTGGCGGCGGGGCGGAAGCTCTATGTCGAGGGGGCGCCGGCTGACTGCGCCTTTGTCGTCGCGCGTGGCGAGGTCGCTCTCTATCGCACTGTTGCCGGAGCGCAGCATATCATTTCCGTTGAACGCCGCGGCTCTATCCTTGGCCAATTCGCATTGATTGCCGACGGTGAAAGGCTTACCGGCGCACTGGCGCAGTCCGATGTTCAGGTGATCCGGCTTGGCCGCAGCATGTTCCTGAAGGTTTTGGAGGAATATCCAGACCTGGCCGTGAAGCTCCACAGCCGTATCACCGCCGACCTCGAGGCCATGCTGAACCGCATGGCCAAGGTCATGGGACGTCTGGTGGAAGAAGAATAGATCTACGAAGCGTCCGCGCGTCGGATAAGTTCGTGAAACTCGTCCCGCTGGCCGGGCACGTCCTCTTGGACCACAAGCGCGAGCTCGCGCTCATCGAACATCTGGAACCACTCATCCCACTCGATGATCGTCACGCCACCGGGCCGGTCAGGTCCTTCGTCTGTATCCTGATAGGAATGCTGTCCGAACACGAAGCGCAGCACAGGCTGCGACTGCTCCATGCCGGGCGCTGGATCGCTGATGGCTGGCTGGCCCGCTCTTGCCGCCGCCCAGTCGCGGATCTCGTCGTGATCAATGAGCGTGATTGTGTCGGCCATCGCATGTCTCGCTGGTTGGAAGAAGCAGGGCATTCTTGCTGATGAACGCCGATGGTTCAGCCTGGTTCCTTGTTGCCGACGAGCATTGCTTTGCGCGCGCGTGCTTGCGGACATTGACAGCAACGGCTTTTTGCCGAAAGGAAAGGCCCGGAGGCACCATGACCGAGAACCACCTGACAGACATTTCACCGCTGCGCCTGAAGGATGCACTCGCGCTCGCTCCTTTGCTCGCCGCTTACACGCAATCGCTGAAGCGCGGCGCGCCACGCAGGCCCGACAACTACTACGCCGAGACCCTCCTGCAGGATCGTGTGGTGGAGGTGATGGGCGCCTGGGTCGACAACGAGCTGGTCGGTTTCGCGATCTACTACGATCTTCCCGATCCCGTTACGGGGCTGCGCTACGCGCTTCTGGAGCACGTCTACGTACACCATGACCATCGCGGCAAGGGAATCGCGCGCGCCATTATCGATGTGATCGCCGATCAGGCTGAAGAGCGGGGCTGGGGACGGCTCGTTCTCAACGCGCCGCGTCAGCTGGAAGGCCGAAAGCTGTACGAACAGCTTGCTGGACCAGCAGACTGGAACAGCTACGTTCTGCGCTTCGATGTCCGTTGAGATGATGAAACGATCAATCTTCAATCGATTCAATGCGTCATGATTGTGTCAGCGCCTTTGACGCAGTGCAGAAAGAGCATTAGAAGACGGCCAGCCAGCGCACGGGGGGCGGTTCCATCACGCCTTTATCGCGAGCGTCTTGGCGGCCACGAAATGGGGAAGCCATGAGCAAGTCCACAGCCACTCGAGCGAGGCCGCTCTCGCCACATCTGCAAATTTATCGTTTCACTCCGACCATGGCGATGTCGATCCTGCATCGTGTAACCGGCAGCGCTCTGTACTTCGGTGTGCTTCTTTTCGCGATCTGGATTGCGGCTGCAGCGTCTTCCAGAGAAACGTTTGATTTCGTCAACGGTCTCTTCGGTTCGATCCTTGGTCGGCTGGTTCTGTTCGGCCTCACCTGGGCCCTGATCAACCACATGCTCGGCGGCATCCGCCACCTGATCTGGGACACCATTCATGGTCTTGAGAAAGACCAGTCCCGCCGCATGTCGATCATCTCCGCGGTCGCCGCTGTCGTGCTGACTGTGGTGGTCTGGGTTGTTGCATACGCTGTGCGAGGTTCGTTCTGATGTCCAACCTGAAGACCCCCCTGAAGCGCGCCCGTGGCCTTGGCTCCGCCAAGATGGGCACCGAGCATTTCTGGCAGCAGCGCCTGACGGCCATCGCCAACATTCCGCTGGTCCTCTTCTTCCTCGCTTTCGTGGTCAGCCACACCGGCGCCTCCTATGAGGATGTCCGCGCTTCGCTCGCGCACCCGGTTGTCGCAATCCTTATCCTCTTCGCATTCCTCTCCGTGCTGAAGCACATGCGAATCGGCATGCAGGTCATCATCGAGGACTATGTTCATGGTCCGTCGAAGTACGTCCTCATCATCCTGAACACCTTCTATCCCATCGTCGTTGGCGCGATCGCGCTCTACGGCTTGGTCAAGATCGCCTTCGGAGGCTGAACCCCAAATGGCGCAAGCATATAACTATGTAGATCACTCCTACGACGTCGTCGTCGTTGGTGCCGGCGGCGCTGGCCTCCGTGCAACGCTTGGTATGGCGGAGCAGGGTCTGAAGACCGCGTGTATCACCAAGGTATTCCCGACCCGCTCCCACACGGTTGCGGCGCAGGGTGGTATCGCAGCCTCGCTGCAGAATATGGGCCCGGATAGCTGGCAATGGCACCTGTTCGACACCGTCAAGGGCTCGGACTGGCTGGGTGACGTGGACGCGATGGAGTACCTGGCGCGCGAAGCCCCGGCTGCCGTCTACGAGCTGGAGCACTACGGCGTTCCCTTCTCGCGTACTGACGATGGCCGCATCTACCAGCGCCCGTTCGGTGGCCACATGCAGAACTTCGGTGATGGTCCGCCCGTACAGCGCACCTGCGCCGCTGCTGACCGTACCGGCCACGCGATCCTGCACACGCTCTACGGCCAGTCGGTCAAGAACAACGCGCAGTTCTTCGTCGAGTACTTCGCACTTGACCTGATCATGTCCGACGACGGCCAGTGCACCGGCGTCGTTGCCTGGAACCTGGACGACGGCACCATCCACCGCTTCTCCGCCAAGATGGTTGTTCTCGCCACCGGTGGTTACGGCCGTGCGTACTTCTCCTGCACCTCGGCTCACACCTGCACGGGTGACGGCGGCGGCATGGTTGCCCGCGCTGGCCTGCCGCTGCAGGACATGGAGTTCGTGCAGTTCCACCCGACCGGCATCTATGGTGCAGGCTGCCTGATCACCGAGGGCGTTCGCGGTGAGGGCGGTTACCTGGTCAACTCCGAGGGTGAGCGCTTCATGGAGCGCTATGCACCGACGGCGAAGGACCTCGCATCGCGCGACGTTGTTTCTCGCTGCATGACCATCGAAGTTCGTGAAGGCCGTGGCGTTGGCAAGAACAAGGACCACATCTTCCTGCACCTGGATCACCTTGATCCGGCTGTGATCCACGAGCGCCTGCCGGGCATCGCTGAATCCGCCAAGATCTTTGCTGGCGTGGACGTGACCCGCGAGCCGATCCCGGTTCTGCCGACCGTCCACTACAACATGGGCGGCATTCCCACCAACTACTGGGGCGAAGTGCTGAACCCGACCGCCGCCGATCCGGATGCCGTGCTTCCGGGCCTGATGGCAGTGGGCGAAGCTGGCTGCGCATCGGTTCACGGTGCAAACCGCCTCGGCTCCAACTCGCTGATCGACCTCGTTGTTTTCGGCCGCGCCGCTGCAATCCGCGCCGGTCAGGTTGTCGACAAGGACTCGAAGGTTCCGCCGCTTAACCGCGCTGCCTGCGACAAGATCATGGATCGCTTCGACCGTCTGCGTCACGCCAATGGCAGCACGCCGACCGCGGTCATCCGTGAGAAGATGCAGCGCGCCATGCAGGAAGACGCCGCCGTGTTCCGCACGCAGGAATCGCTCGAGCAGGGCTGCCAGCGCATCTCCGCGATCTGGAAGGAACTGCCGGACGTCAAGGTTCAGGATCGCTCCATGATCTGGAACTCGGACCTGATGGAGACTCTGGAACTCGAGAACCTCATGGCCAATGCGATCACCACCGTCTACGCGGCGGAAGCTCGCAAGGAGAGCCGTGGTGCGCATGCCCGCGAAGACTTCACTGCCCGTGACGACGCCAACTGGCGCAAGCACACGCTGTCGTGGGTCGATGAGGCTGGCAACGTGCGTCTCGACTACCGTGGCGTGCACACCGAACCCATGCTCAAGCATGAGGACGGTGGCATCGATCCGGCAAAGATCGCACCGAAGGCCCGAGTGTACTAGCCAATGCTTCAGAGTGGCGTAAGCGTACCAGACAGCAAAGCCGCCAATTCCGGATGTGCGATCCTTGTCATCAACTTGGATCGCTCCTCGGAGCGGCTGGCTTTTCAGCGCGCCCAGGCAGATCGCCTGGGTCTGGGCTTTACGCGCATTGTGGCTGTTGATGGCATGGAACTGACGGATGATATCTATCGCCGCCATGCCTTCAGCTGGCAGCGTACGCTTACGCGCAACGAGGTGGCGTGTCTCTTGAGCCACGCCAAGTGCTGGCAGTACGCACTGGAGAATCGGTGCAATGTCCTCGTCATGGAGGACGATGCCGTCGTCTCTCCCGAGATCTACAACTTTCTCGCGATTGCATCCGGCCTTGAGGGTTGCTTGGCCATAAATCTCGAAACGCAAGGGAAAGTTGCTTTCCTGACGAAGGATGTGGAGATCGGTGGTACGCCTTACCGGAGGCTGTTCAGTGCGGTTTCCGGCACCGCGGCTTACATGATCACACCGGCGGCCGCTGAGGTGTTGCTAAAGGGTTTGCCTGGCCGAGCAGGTCTGGCAGACAATTACATCTGGGGGGACAGACGCATTGTACGCCTCCAGGCAGATCCTGCTTATTGCATGGGTCTAGACGTGATGCAGTCGTACTTTGGACTGGAACAAGCCAAACGCGTTGGTTCCACCATTGCGAACAGGAAGCGCTCACGAGCGGAGAAAATGCTGTCCTACATCAGGCATCCGCTGACGGGCTTCAGAAGAATCAAGGCACAGCTCACGGTGGGCATTGCCAAGATTCTTCTGCGCTGGATCGCGGAAAAACGTGTGATTGCACCTTATCCATCAATATTGGCCAATTATCAGGCACTAAGAGGCGTGTACAATGGTTGAGCTCACCCTCCCGAAGAACTCCAAGGTCACTGAAGGCAAGGTATGGCCGAAGCCGGAGGGCGCAACCAACGTGCGCGCCTTCAAGGTCTACCGCTGGTCGCCCGACGATGATCAGAACCCGCGTACCGACATTTACTATGTCGATATGGACGATTGCGGTCCGATGGTGCTCGACGCACTCATCTACATCAAGAACAAGATCGATCCGACGCTGACCTTCCGCCGCTCCTGCCGTGAGGGCATCTGCGGTTCGTGTGCGATGAACATCGACGGCGCGAACACGCTGGCCTGCACCAAGTCCTGCGACGAGATCGGCGGCGACATCAAGATCTACCCGCTGCCGCACATGCCGGTGGTCAAGGATCTCGTGCCGGACCTGTCGGTTCCGTACGCGCAGCTCTCCTCGATCCAGCCGTGGCTGCAGACCGTCACGCCGGAGCCCGCCACCGAGTGGAAGCAGAGCCGTGAGGACCGCGCCAAGCTCGATGGTCTCTACGAGTGCATTCTCTGCTTCTGCTGCCAGACGTCGTGCCCGAGCTACTGGTGGAATGGCGAGCGTTACCTCGGACCTGCCGTTCTGCTGCAGGCCTACCGCTGGATTGCGGATTCCCGCGACGAAGCGACCGGCGAACGCCTCGACAACCTTGAGGATCCGTTCCGCCTCTATCGCTGCCACACCATCATGAACTGTACGCAGACCTGCCCGAAGGGCCTCAACCCTGCCAAGGCAATCGCGGAAATCAAGAAGATGATGGTCGAGCGCCAGGTCTAACCGGCTGCTGCAATGAACAGGAAAGGCCCGTAGGAGCGATCCTGCGGGCCTTTTTATTTCCTGCTTCGGCTGGCTCGCCTATCCCTGCGCGAAGGTGATATCCAGGGTGATGTTGATGGCCTTGAGCGCCTTGGAAACGGGGCAGCCTTCCTTGGCCTTGCCGGCGATCTCGCGGAAGGTCTCCTCGTCGAGGCCCGGAACCCGCGCGTTGAGCTTCAGCGCGCTGCCGGAAATCTCGAACCCGCCGCCAGAGGCCGGGCGGACTTCCACTTCCGCGGTTGTCTCAAGGCGTTCTGCCGGGGTGCCGTTCTCGGCCAGCATGTGCGAAAGCGCCATGGAGAAGCATCCGGCATGCGCCGCCGCGATCAGCTCTTCCGGGTTTGTGCCGGCGCGTCCGGCTTCATCCTCGAAGCGAGCCTTGAAGGTCAGCGGTATTTCCTGGAGTGCTGAGCTCTGGGTGTTCAACGTGCCAGAGCCCTGGGTGAGTGAACCTTTCCATACGACGTTGGCGTGGCGCTTCATCTCATGCTTCTCCTCTTGAGCAACTCCAGGAAAAGTGGTCCGCCCGGAATTGCGTTAACGATGGACGGGTTTCAGATTGCCTCCCCTTGCAGAAGGCGTGGGATACCGGGCATCAGCCCGGATGCTTGACGGACGAAGAAACTCTTCATGCCCGGCATTCGATCCACGAGACCGAGACCAAGATCGCGAATTGCCCTAAGCGGCCCCATGTCGTTGGAGAACAGGCGGTTGAGCACATCCGTGGTGACACCCATCTGGACCGTGTCGAAGCGCCGCCAGCGCTCGTAGCGCTGCAGCACGTTGACCGCGCCGATGTCCTCGCCCAGCCGGTCCGCCTCGACGATCACCTCGGCGAGTGCGGCGGCATCTTTGAAGCCGAGATTGAGACCCTGTCCGGCGATCGGATGAATGCCGTGCGCCGCGTCTCCAGCAAGCACAAACCGCGGCTTCACGAAGTCACGCGCGAGAAGCAGCCCGAGCGGCCACGCCTTGCGGGGGCCCTCCACGCGGATCTCGCCAAGCTTCAGGCCGAAACGCTGCTCCAGCTCATGTTCGAAGACGATATCGTCCTCGGCGACAAGCCGCTCGGCATCCTCTGTCCGCTCGGTCCAGACGATCGAAGAGCGGTTGCCCTTGAGGGGGAGGGTGGCAAACGGTCCGGCAGGCAGAAAATGTTCTTCGGCAACGCCATTGTGCGGGCGTTCGTGCGCCACGGTGCAGACGATGCCGGACTGGCCATATTCCCATTCGACGGTCTTGATGCCCGCCATCGCCCGAAGGGCGGAACGCTTGCCGTCGGCCGCGACGAGTAATTTCGTCTGCAGCTCTGAACCGTTCGCGAGCTGCACACGCACCGAAGCGGGCAGCGTCTCGAAGCTGGTCACCGCAGCGCTATGGCGGATCTCGATGCCGAGTTCGCTCGCGCGCTTGCGAAGTGCCGCGCTCAGATCCTTGTTGAGTAGCATGTGGGCGAAGGGCTCGCCCGGCGTAGCCTCTCCACCGAAGGTAAGGAACACGGGCCGCACCGGATCGGAGAGCTTCGAATCCGTGATGATCATCTCGTTGATGGGCTGTGCTTCCGCTTCAAGCTCGTCCCAGCACTGCATCTGGCGCAGCATGCGGCAGGCAGCGGCAGCGATGGCTGCGGAGCGACCGTCCTTCTTCCAGACGTCTTCGGGAGCGGCATCGGCGACCAGGAGGCGCATTCCGGGCCTTGCGCCCTTGATGGCCACGGCGATCGCCAACCCGACATAGCCCGCCCCTGCGATGACAACATCATAACGGTCGATGTCGTTGGTGTTTCCTGAGTCCAAGGGCATGTCGCTTTCCCGTCTTTCCTACTGTGGCCGACTTAACTAAGAGCTATGATGAGGATCGTTGATAAGCCGTAATGCCGCGGAGATAGTTCGTATGTCGTTCACCATACAGGGGCTTCTGGGAATATTTAACCTTGAAGAACTGGAACTCAACCTGTTTCGGGGACAAAGTCCGGCAACCGGCCTGCAGCGCGTTTTCGGCGGCCAGGTAATCGGACAGGCGCTGACGGCGGCGCAGAAGACCGTCGACCCCGAGCGTTTCGTGCATTCTCTGCACTGCTATTTCCTCCTCGGCGGCGATCCATCGATCCCGATCGTCTACCACGTAGAGCGCATCCGCGACGGCGGCAGCTTCACCACGCGCCGCGTCACGGCCATCCAGCATGGCCGGCCCATCTTTTCCCTGATGGCTTCCTTCCAGAAGCACGAAGAGGGCCTAAGCCATCAGATCGAGATGCCTAAAAATGTGCCAACGCCGGCCGAGTTGCCGGAGCGAGAGGAAATTCTTGAAAAGATCCGGCACACCATGCCGGACCAGATGAAGGCTTTCTGGCAAAATCAGACCCTGGTGGATATCCGCCCCACGGGCATCGAGCATTTCACGACCCAGCAGAAGCTCCCGCCGATCCAGAACGTCTGGATGCGCATCACCGAACCGCTGCCTGACGATCCGGCCTTGAGCGCGGCACTGCTTGCCTATTTATCAGACATGACGCTTCTGGATGCATCAACCTATGCGCACGGCAGGCGGCTGTTCGACGACGATCTTCAGTCTGCCAGCCTCGACCACGCCATGTGGTTCCACCGGCCCTTCATTCTCAACGAATGGCTGCTTTATTCGCAGGATAGCCCCTCCTCTCAGGGCAGCCGCGGCCTGTCTCGCGGGAGCATATACACAGCCGATGGAATTCTGGTAGCATCTGTTGCGCAGGAAGGTCTCATGCGCCTGCGCACAAAGTAGTCAATTTTTAGATTTTGCATATTTTTTAGTCATTGGCATAGGAGGGGCGGCTCATTCATAGCCAATCATTTTTAAAAAATAATCTTTCATTACAATAAGTTAGACGTACTGTGCACAGGTTGGCACGGGTCTTGTTCTTACCCAATCAGCTGTTGCTTTTTCAGGGCACCGGCGGTGCAGCGGCTGGGGCCGCATAGCAAAGGGTTGGGACACGAATGAGACTCATTGGATCTAGAGTTTTTCCGTTCGCAGATGCGGGACCGACGGGCTTTTCTCCGGAAGTGGGGCCTGGCGCCCGGGTCGTTTTCACGCGGTCTGACAATCCAGCTATCCAGAAAGCTGTTCACGTTCGCTCCCGCGAACTGAATGCCGCCGCCTCCCTGTGACCTCCAGCGCTACGTCAAGGAGAATAAGATGAGTGTTCCGCGTACTATAACGGCGGCGCTAGGCTCTGGCCTTGTGGCTCTTGCCGGAAGTTCAATTGCATTTGATGCAGCATTTGCGCAGGAAGCAGCGGCCGAGGCTGCGCCCATTATTGATAAAGGCGATGTGGCGTGGATGATGACTGCCACGGCGCTGGTTCTGTTCATGACGCTGCCTGGCCTCGCACTGTTCTACGGCGGCCTCGTCCGCGCCAAGAACATGCTCTCCGTGCTCATGCAGTGTACGACGATTGCCGCACTGGCGATGGTCATCTGGGTGGTCTACGGTTACTCGTTCGCCTTCGGTGGCAGCGATAGCGCCTTCTTCGGCGGCTTCGCCAAGGTCTTCCTCTCCGGCGTGAACCTGGAGACGACGGCTGCGACCTTCACGGATGGCATCGTCCTTCCTGAATATGTCTTCATCTGCTTCCAGATGACCTTCGCAGTCATCACCCCGGCTCTGATCGTTGGCGCCTTCGCTGAGCGCATCAAGTTCTCCGCCGTGATGCTCTTCGTCGCTCTCTGGCTGACCGTCGTGTACTTCCCGGTCGCTCACATGGTCTGGGACGGCGCCGGCTACCTCTTCAACCTCGGTGCGATTGACTTCGCTGGCGGCACGGTTGTTCACATCAACGCCGGTATCGCGGCTCTCGTCGGCTCCATCATGGTCGGCAAGCGCATCGGCTACGGCAAGGAAATCCTTGCTCCGCACTCCATGACGCTGACGATGGTCGGTGCATCGATCCTGTGGATCGGCTGGTTCGGCTTCAACGGTGGTTCGAACCTCGAAGCAACCGCTGGTGCAGCTCTCGCCATCATCAACACCTTCACCGCAACGGCTGGTGCAATCCTCGCCTGGGTGCTCATCGAAGTTGTCCACCGTGGCAAGGCTTCGATGCTGGGTGCAGTCTCCGGTGTGGTCGCTGGCCTGGTTGCCATCACCCCTGCCTGCGGCACGGTTGGTCCGATCGGTGCGATCGCGCTCGGCGCCATTGCCTCCGCCATCTGCTACTACTTCGTGGCAGTCGTGAAGATTAAGGCTGGTTACGACGACTCGCTCGACGTCTTCGGCATCCACGGCATCGGCGGTATCGTCGGCGCAATCGGCACGGGCATCTTTACCGCTCCCTGGCTGGGCGGCACCGGTGGCGACGACTTCTCGATCGCTTCGCAGGTCTGGATCCAGATCGTCGCCGTTGTGATCACGATCGTCTGGTGCGGTATCGCTTCGGTGGTTCTCTACAAGCTCGTTGACGTTCTCGTCGGCCTGCGTCCGACCGCTGATGACGAGCGTCAGGGTCTCGACCTCAGCTCGCACGGCGAAGCTGCCTACCACCAGTAAGATCTGGCAACGCAAATGCATCGAAGGGCCGGTCTCGTACCGGCCCTTTCTCATTTGGGATACCGCAATTTCATGTGGGCAGTCACACCAAACGCCCATGGTTAATGCCGCCTTAACCTTCCGCCGGCTAGGGTCGACTCATCTGTTAAGCAGCGCTCGGTGCGCACATGACGTTTGGACGGGGAAATAGAATGAGTTCCGGGTCTTCCGCGGCATTTGCCATGCATGGCAGCAACTTCGGGGTGCAGAACTTTCTGCGACGGCAGACCTCACGGGCACTCGGACTGGCTCTGCTGGCGCTGGTCACCTTTTGCATTGCGAGTCTCGCCACCTGGAACGTGACGGACCCGAGCTTCAGCTACGCGACAAGCAACCCCGTCAAGAACATGATGGGCTTTGCAGGCGCTGCCTATGCCGACATTGCCATGCAATTCTTCGGCCTGGCTGCGGTCGCAAGCCTCGTGCCGGCCGTCATCTGGGGCATCCTGCTGATCGCAGCTTATCGCATCGACCGCATTCCGCTGCGCATCATCAGTTGGTTCGCCGGATCTGTCATTGCTGCGGGCATCGCGGGCTGCATGACGCCTCCGGCCACCTGGCCGCTGCCGACCGGGCTTGGCGGCGTCTTCGGTGACTTCCTGCTGAGCGTCCCCGCCTATTTCACCGGCGGCTATCCGCAGGGTGTGCTGGGCATTGTCGTTGCCGCCCTGCTGTTTGCCCCCGGCCTCTGGCTCATGTTCTTTGGCGCGGGCCTCATTGGCCGCCGCCCGGTTGCCGCTGTCGCCGACGAAGACGTCCAGGAAGCTTTCTCCGATTTTGAGGACGAAGACCTGGACGAGGAGGACGATCGCATCGGCAAGGGCGCCGTCATCGTTGGCTTTGTCACCCATTGGTGGCTTTCCGCCCGTGCCTTCGTGCGCCGGAAGCTTCCGCACGTAGCCGACGACGAGGATGACTTTGAGGATGATTTCCCCGTCGTCTCCAGGCGCGATGATCGCCGTCTGGAGCCTGGCGAGTTCGAGGATCGACGCATCGAGCCGCGCGCCGTTAGTGAGCGCCGTATCGAGCCCGGCTTCCACGACTTTGACAACGATGACATCGACGAGGATCTGGATGACATCGTCATGCAGCCGGTGGAGCGTAGCGCGCCTTCGCGTAAGGGGTCTACTTCCGCCGCCTCTGGTCGCGTGGAGGAGCCCGTCCGCACCCAGCCGGCGCGCGTTCAGCGCGAGGCCACTCGTGCAGCTCACGACGGGTCATTTGAGCTTCCTCCGCTGAACCTGCTGGCCGAGCCCAAGGCCGCTGGCAAGGACCCGAGCCTTTCCAAGGACGTGCTGGAGCAGAATGCGCGCAGGCTCGAGGGCGTGCTCGAAGACTTTGGCGTCAAGGGAGAGATCCTGCAGGTTCGCCCCGGCCCGGTGGTCACGCTTTACGAGCTGGAGCCGGCTCCCGGCATCAAGTCTTCGCGCGTCATCGGCCTTGCGGATGACATCGCCCGCTCCATGAGCGCGATTGCCGCCCGCGTCGCCGTTGTTCCCGGCCGCAACGCGATTGGTATCGAACTGCCGAACTCGCGTCGCGAGACCGTGTACCTGCGCGAACTGATGGCGAGCAACGACTTCAAGACTTCGAAACATCGTCTGGCGCTCTCGCTCGGCAAGACCATCAATGGCGAGCCGGTGATCGCGGACCTGGCCAAGATGCCTCACCTGCTGGTCGCTGGTACCACGGGTTCGGGTAAGTCGGTGGCGATCAACACCATGATCCTGTCGCTGCTCTACCGCCTGCGTCCGGAAGAGTGCCGCCTGATCATGATCGATCCGAAGATGCTGGAGCTTTCCATCTACGACGGCATCCCGCACCTGCTGACGCCCGTCGTGACCGATCCCAAGAAGGCAGTTGTGGCGCTCAAGTGGACCGTGCGGGAGATGGAAGACCGCTACCGCAAGATGTCCAAGGTCGGCGTTCGTAACATCGAAGGCTTCAACCAGCGCGTGGCTGCCGCCAAGAAGAAGGGCGAGGTGATCCAGCGCACCGTCCAGACCGGCTTTGACCGCGAGACGGGCGAGGCGATCTACGAGACCGAGGAGCTGGATCTCGAACCGATGCCCTTCATCGTGGTCATCATCGACGAGATGGCCGACCTGATGATGGTGGCGGGCAAGGACATCGAAGGCGCTGTCCAGCGTCTGGCCCAGATGGCCCGCGCAGCCGGCATCCACGTGATCATGGCAACGCAGCGCCCGTCGGTCGACGTCATCACCGGTACGATCAAGGCGAACTTCCCGACCCGTATCTCCTTCCAGGTGACGTCGAAGATCGACAGCCGCACCATTCTGGGAGAGCAGGGCGCCGAGCAGCTGCTCGGCATGGGTGACATGCTCTACATGGCCGGTGGTGGCCGCACCCAGCGCGTTCACGGTCCATTCGTGGCCGACCAGGAAGTCGAGCAGATCGTCCAGCATCTGAAGATGCAGGGTGCACCCGATTACCTCGAAGCGGTTACGGAAGACGATGACGAAGAGGGTGGCGAGTCCTCTTCCGGCGGTCCGGCTGGCACCGGCAACCTGGCGGAGTCCGACGATCCGTACGATCAGGCGGTGGCAATCGTGCTGCGCGACGGCAAGGCTTCCACGAGTTACATCCAGCGCCGCCTCGGCATCGGCTACAACCGCGCTGCATCCATAATTGAGCGCATGGAGCAGGAAGGCGTCATCAGTCCCGCCAACCATGCCGGAAAACGTGAAATTCTTGTCCCCACCGAGCGGGACGAGATGTAACGTGCGAGAAATGATCCGGGGCAGGGCGAGCCGTCCTGCCACGGAACAAAATTCGGCCCTCTTGGAACTGTATTTCTGCTGAGACCTTCCTGGAGAACGGCGTTTGACCTCACTGAAAGGGTCCGTCGCAGGAAAAAAGTAAAGGATCGACCGCGCTCTCGTGGTCCCAACGGAAGAAGATGACTGAATTGGGTAAAGATCTCCGCACAACGGGCCCCCGCACCAGAAGGGCCTTCATCGGGCTGGCAGTCGGCGCCATGGGGCTCCTCGCTACGGGAGCGGCTCAGGCTCAGAATTCGACGCAGGTGGCTCAGCAGATCGCCAACCACTTTTCCAACGTGCGCACGATGATGGGCAGCTTCGCCCAGTTCGGCCCGCGCGGCGAGCAGTCGGAAGGCAAGTTCTACATCGAGCGTCCCGGCAAGCTGCGCTTCGACTACGAAGGCAACGCCAAGTTCCGTGTCATCTCCGATGGCACCACGGTCGTGCTTGAGAACCGCAAGATGAACACGGCCGACATCTATTCGCTGAATCAGACCCCGTTGAAGCTGCTTCTCGCGGAGAGGATTGATCTCTCCGGCGGCAAGCTTCAGGGCGTGCAGCAGGATGAGGATGCAACCGTCATCCGTATGGTCGACAAGCAGGTTTTCGGCAACTCGACCATCACCATGACTTTTGACAGCAAGACCTACGAGCTGCGCCAGTGGACTGTCACGGACGCTCAGGGCAAGGACACGACAATCGTCGTCTACGAGGTCCAGCAGGGCGTGAAGTTCGACCCGAGCGTGTTCAATATCGACTACCGTCGTGTCAACGCGATGAGCCAGAACAAGTAGAACTTCGTTCGCTCAGGTACCTTACGAATGCGGATGCGGCTGGCGCTTGCCAGCCCTCCGCTTATGCTGTTTATTGCGCGCACCTCCGCAGCAATTCCGTCCGGAATTGCGACCACAACAGCAGCAATTCCAGGAAAAGTGGGTACCGGTTTTCCGTCCGGAGTTGCAAACCAACAGACATACCCGGATCTCTCTGAATGCCGCTGAAAGTTGCTACCTGGAACATCAACTCTGTTCGCTTGCGCATGCCGCTTGTCCAGCGGTTCCTTGAGGAGCACCAGCCGGATGTGCTGTGCCTTCAGGAGACCAAGTGCCCTGACGACCAGTTTCCGACGGCAGCCTTCCGGAAGCTTGGCTACAACGTCCAGATCAACGGCCAGAAGGGTTACCACGGCGTGGCAACCGTCTCGCGCATCCAGCTCGATCTGGTCGAAAAGCGCTCCTTCTGCGAAAAGGATGATTGCCGGCACATCTCGACCTCGGTGAATGTGGCTGGCCGCAAGGTGGTGATCCACAACTTCTACGTGCCGGCTGGTGGCGACGAGCCTGATCCTGAAATCAATCAGAAATTCCGGCATAAGCTCGATTTCCTGGAGGAGATGCACCAGGTTGTCCCCGCCGCCGAGGCGGATACGGCGACGATCCTTGTGGGTGATCTCAACATCGCGCCGCTTGAAACCGACGTCTGGTCACATAAGGCCCTGCTGAACATCGTCAGCCACACGCCGATCGAGACCGATGGCCTGAAGAGCGTGCAGGCGAGGGGCGGCTGGGTGGATCTGATGCGCCAGCACATTCCTCCGTCAGAAAAGCTCTACACCTGGTGGAGCTATCGGGCGCGTGACTGGGACGCCGCTGACAAGGGCCGCCGTCTGGACCACATCTGGTCTTCACCCAATCTCGCGCCTGTTCTCGGCAAGGTTGAGGTGCTGCGCGAAGCGCGCGGCTGGGAACGTCCATCCGATCACGTCCCGGTGATTGCAGAGTTTGCGTGAGCTATTGAAACTCACCTGAACGTGACTTTGCATCGCCTGATGGCTGACTGTAGAACAAGCTCAGAATTTTGCACTCACCACTAAACCGGATCGCGCAGGCATGAACGAACGTGGAAGTAGGAGGCTTGCTCCTGGCATATTGGCTGCGTTCGTTTTCCTGGGGTCTGTGGCAGTGACAAACGCGGCGGACAAACCGCGCGCCGTGATCGAGCTCTTCACCAGCCAGGGCTGCAACTCCTGTCCTCCCGCGGATGCCTTGTTTCGCGATCTGGCTGAGCGGGATGATGTCGTCGCGCTCGCCTATCACATCGACTACTGGGACTATCTTGGCTGGAAGGACGCCCTCGCAACCTCCGAGAACACCAACCGCCAACAGGCCTATGCCGAGGTGTTCGGCGGCTCGGTCTATACACCGCAATTGGTGATCGACGGATCAGGCCATGTTGTCGGATCAGAACGGGACAAGGTGGAAGCTGCGGTTTCTAAGGCAGCTCTTCGGGGCGGACTGAGCGTCGGCGTGGATATTTCATCCACGCCCAGCAGCGTCCTCATCTCGATCGACAAGAGCGAGACCGTGTCAGGCGCTGCCAACATCGTGCTCATCTATTTTCAGCCCGAGAGGGTGGTGGAAATCGAGCGCGGCCAGAACGCCGGTCGCCAGATGGATTACCGCAACATTGTAACCAGCTTTCAGACCGTTGGTATGTGGCACGGCGATGCCATGCGGATCGAGATCCCGAAAAACGAGATGGAGAAAAAAGGTGGACGTTGCGCCGTCCTCCTGCAGCGTGTCGACGCTGACGGCCGTCCAGGCGAGATCCTCGGCGCAGCCAAGTCTACCGAGGCAGACTGGTAGAACCAAGGCGCGCTTTTTTGCGCTGGTGAAGTCGTCGGATCTGTAGGGAAAACGTTTCCTGAAGAGAGTTGGTTCGATCCGGCACAGCCCCGTGGGCGGGGGGGCTTGGGGTACGAGGCCGCTTCCGGATCGAACCGTCTCAGGCAACGATCAGAGGTTCGCTTTAAATTCAGGCGGCAGCTTGAGCACAACATGGCGAAACTAAGGCGGACGATCACCAAATCTGTAGACTATTACCCGCGCGTGATGGCTTTATAGCAACACCTTGTCTTTTTCGTCCTCCTGCGCCACCTTTCCTGAAGGACCTTTTCAGCTGGGAGATTGAGGCCATGGCGGAGTTCACAGGCGATGGTGACGAAACCAAAGGTTCCAGTAAGCTGGTCAAGCTGGCGGAGTACCGCAAGGAAAAGCTGGAACTGCCTGTAACATTCAGTCGGCATGAGCTTGATCGAATTTTGAACTTGTACGGGTTCATGGTCGCGGCAGGCGAGTGGCGCGATTATGCAATCGACCACCTTCCGGATCAGGCCCTGTTCTCGGTCTACCGCCGCGCCAGCGAAGCGCCAATGTTTCAGATCGTGAAGTGTCCGAAACTCGCCCGCAAGCAGGGCGAGTACAGCGTGGTGAATGCCGCGGGCCTGATCCTGAAGCGGGGCCAGGATCTCGACCGCGTCTTGAGGATCTTCGACAAGAAGATCGGTGTTGTCCGGGCCTGAAGCTGTCGACTAAAGCGGCTGTAGCTCCGGAAGCTGCAGGAGCTCATCACGGGAACACCATGGCTTGGCCATGGGTAATCGATCATCGCAAAATTTAACCGACTAATATGCCTCGATAAGGGGATAAAGATTTCTCATTGGACTACCAGGATGGTCTACGGCATGGAATCTAGCGGCAAAACTATTTGTCTGCGTACATCCGCTCCGGCAAGGTGTCGGGCGAGGGCTGGGTTGTCGCTCCGCCGTTCATCTCGAGCTGCATGAACACCGTATCGAGCCAGCGGCCAAACTTGTAGCCGCTGCCCTTGAGCACACCGGAATGCTCGAAGCCAAGCGCCGCGTGCAGCTTCACGGAAGCACTCTTGGGCGAACCGTCACCGATCACTGCCGTAAACTGCCGGAAGCCGAGGCGCGTGCACTCATCGATCAGCGCCTTGAGCAGAAGCTTGCCGATCCCGCGGCCCTGGACGTCGGGCGCGAGATAGATCGAATCCTCAACCATGAAGCGATAGGCCTTGCGTGTCCGAAACGGCCCGGCATAGGCATAGCCGACGACAGCGCCATCAAGCTCGGCTACCAGATAGGGATAGCCCATGGAAACGAGCCCCTCGTAGCGGGCTGTCATCTCCTGTTCGCTCGGTGGCTCGAGCTCATATGTTGCTGTACCGTGGTTGACCGCGTGTGCGTAGATCGTCGTAATTGCGGCGATATCCGAAGCCTCTGCTGGGCGGATCGTGACTGTCATGGGATTGCATCCGATAGTTAGATGCGACGTACATCGCACTATCTTTGCTGCTTGAAAAGCTTCGAAATCTGATGGAAAGCAGCAGCATTATTGATTGCATTCCTACCCGCGCTTTTCCATACTTTGCCCATGAGGATGCGGGGAACTGGATTGCCGGCGGCTCTTGCCATTGGCCTCACTGTTGCACTGGTACAGCCGGGAGCAGCCAACGAAGATTTCACCGAACAGTTTCAGATGGCTCAGCGGCAGAGCTGCAAGGCCGTGTCGAGCTGCTATGAAGCCGTTGTAATGTGGTGCTCGGGCTATGCCCGTGCGGACGGTGATTCAGACGGTATTCCTTGCGAAAATGTCTGCCCGAGCCGGGAGGTTGTTCGAAATATTCTCAGCCAGCTGGGCTCGCTTGCCGAAAGTAGCCCCATTTGCCGACGCTGGATCGACCGTTGAGATCGGCGCAATAGAAAAGGGCCGCTCGATGGCGGCCCTTCCGAAGCTTTCATCTTACGCCCGGCGGTTCTGCCGGTTTTCCACGAGGTCGTTGACCACGGCAGGGTCGGCAAGCGTCGAAGTATCGCCGAGTGCGGTGTAATCGTCCTCGGCAATCTTGCGCAGGATACGCCGCATGATCTTGCCGGAACGGGTCTTTGGCAGGCCCGGAGCGAACTGGATCTTATCGGGTGCGGCGATCGGGCCGATCTCCTTGCGCACATGGGCGACCAGTTCCTTTTTCAGCTCTTCGGACGGCGCTTCGCCAGCCATCAGCGTCACGTAGCAGTAGATGCCCTGGCCTTTGACGTCGTGCGGGTAGCCCACTACGGCAGCTTCCGAGACCTTCGGATGTGACACCAGCGCAGACTCGACCTCTGCCGTGCCCATGCGATGGCCGGAGACGTTCAGCACATCATCCACGCGGCCGGTGATCCAGTAGTAGCCGTCTTCGTCGCGGCGGCAGCCGTCGCCGGTAAAATACTTGCCCTTGTAGGTCGAGAAGTAGGTTTGCACGAAGCGGTCGTGGTCGCCGTAGACTGTGCGCATCTGGCCCGGCCAGGAGTCGATGATGCAGAGATTACCGGAACCGGCACCCTCGATCACGCTGCCTTCGCCATCGACCAGCTGCGGCTTCACGCCGAAGAACGGCTTGGTTGCCGATCCGGGCTTCAGGTCGATTGCGCCCGGCAGCGGCGTGATCAGGATGCCGCCGGTTTCCGTTTGCCACCAGGTGTCGACGATGGCGCAGCGCTCCTCGCCCACCACGCGGTAATACCATTCCCAGGCTTCCGGATTGATTGGCTCACCAACGGAACCGAGGAGCCGCAGCGACTTGCGCGACGACTTCGTGACATACTCGTCGCCAGCACCCATCAGCGCGCGGATAGCGGTCGGCGCGGTGTAGAAGATGTTGACCTGGTGCTTGTCGATGATCTGCCAGAAGCGCGAGGAGTCGGGATAGTTCGGCACGCCCTCGAAGACGAGCGACGTGGCGCCATTGGCGAGTGGGCCGTAGACGATGTAGCTATGGCCGGTGACCCAGCCGACATCCGCCGTGCACCAGTAGATGTCGCCGTCGTGATAGTCGAAGACGTACTGATGCGTCATCGAGGCGAAGACGAGGTAACCGCCGGTGGTGTGCAGCACGCCCTTGGGCGATCCGGTCGAGCCGGAAGTGTAGAGGATGAACAGCGGGTCTTCCGCGTTCATGCGTTCAGGCTCGCATTCAGCCGAAGCGCCTGCCATCTCGTCGTGATACCAAAGGTCGCGTCCGTCCGCCCAGCTGATCTCTCCGCCCGTGCGCTTCACGACCAGCACGTTCTTGACCTTGGCGCCGGCCTTTTCCGCGATGGCGATCGCCTTGTCGGCGTTTTCCTTGAGCGGAACCGCGCGTCCGCCGCGCAGGCCCTGGTCAGCCGTGATGATGAAATCGGACTTGCAGTCGATGATGCGTCCGGCGAGCGAATCCGGCGAGAAGCCACCGAACACCACCGAATGCACCGCGCCGATGCGGGTGCAGGCGAGCATGGCAGCCACCGCTTCCGGGATCATCGGCATGTAGATCGTGACGCGGTCGCCCTTCTTCACGCCCCGGCTTTTCAGCACATTGGCGAGCTTGCAGACTTCTGCATGCAGTTCGCGATAGGTGATCTTGCGGTCTTCCGCCGGATTGTCACCCTCCCACAGGATCGCAACCTGATCGCCGCGCTTTTCCAGATGCCGGTCAAGGCAGTTGTAGGAGACGTTTAGCTCACCGTCCTCGAACCATTTGATCGAGACATTACAGTCAAATGACGTGTTCTTGACCTTCGTGAAGGGTTTGAACCAGTCGATCCGTTGTCCGTGCTGACCCCAGAAGGCATCTGGATTCTCTACGCTCTCCTGATACCAAGCTTCATATGTCTGCGCATCGATAAGCGCGTTCTCCTTCCACTCTGGCTTGGTTTTATGGATATGCGTGTCCGACATGGCTCTCTTCCTCCGAAGTGCTGGCCCGTTTTGGGGTGTCTGCAGCATCTATAGTCGTCAACGAATACTATCATTTTGTGCAAGATCAAACGCAAGCCATGCATCTGCTTGGCAGCACTAGCGCAAGGTGGATGCTAAATGCTTGTAAATAAACTAGAATTTACCGAAACAGGGCGATTTGGAACTGGTCAGGATAATGATTGTCGGTCATGATTTACTTCAGGCTCTAACAGACTACAGGACCATCATGAGCGATTTGACGACCAACAAGAGCGACCTGGAACTGCAGCTGCAAGGATACGGCCTCATCACGGCAGAGCTTCTCTACCGCATGCCGGATCATCCCCACCTACTGCAGAGCTTCGTATGGCAGCACTATGACCTGGCGCCGAAATTTCCAGAGCTGCACCAGTTCATCGAGTTCTGGAAGAAGGAGATCGAGGGGAGGCTGTATTCCGTCGTCTACACCCACAAGCGGCTGATATCACCCGGTGAGTGGCGTAACGTCACCGGCGAGCTGATCCTGCACTAGAACGGTTCCAGGAAAAGTGGGAACCGGGTTCCCGTCCGGAACCGCGAAAAAACGAAGGGTTAGACCAGCACGCCGAGGAGCTTGAACCTACTGCGCGCTGTAGTCGCGGTGGCCAAAGATTGCCGAGCCGACGCGCACGCTCGTCGCGCCGAAGGCGATTGCGATGGGGTAGTCGCCGGACATGCCCATTGAAAGCTTCGTCACGCCGGCCTCCCGCGCAAGCTTTTCGGTCAGCGCGAAATGCGGACCGGGATTCTCGTCGACGGGCGGGATGCACATCAGCCCCTCGATTTCCAACCCGTGAACCTCGCGGCAGCGCTTAACGAAGGCAACCGCTTCGCGCGGATCGATGCCCGCCTTCTGCGGCTCAAGCCCCGTGTTGACCTGCACGTAGAGGCGAGGGTGCTTGCCCTGCTTCTTGATCTCTTCGGCAAGTGCTGCGGCAATCTTCTCACGATCGACCGTCTCAATCACATCGAACAGGGCAACTGCTTCCTTGGCCTTGTTGGATTGCAGCGGGCCGATAAGGTGCAGTTCGATGCCCGAAAACTCCTCGCGCAATTGCGGCCACTTGGACTGCGCTTCCTGAACGCGGTTCTCGCCAAACACGCGCTGGCCGGCGGCAAGCGCTGGCCGGATCTCGTCCGCATCGAAGGTCTTTGAGACGGCCACCAGTGTCACGTCATCGGCCTTGCGGCTCGCTTCGCGGGCTGCTTTCGCGATTTCGGCTTTCACTTTTTGGAGATTTTCGGTGACATTGGTCATGGATCTTGCTCAGGACTACGGCACCCTTTTTGAGTGCCGGTGTTGACGAGTGCGGCAAACCGTGGTGAAGGTCCGCCAAAATCATGATGTCCCTTTTATGGGAAATTCCCGGCATGGCAACTGAACGTTACAATCCCCGCACTTCCGAACCTCGCTGGCAGAAAGCTTGGGAGGAGGCCCGTCTGTTCGAGGCATCGAACGACGATCCCCGTCCGACCTACTACGTCCTCGAGATGTTCCCCTATCCGTCTGGCCGCATTCACATCGGCCACACGCGTAACTACACCATGGGTGACGTGGTGGCTCGCTACAAGCGCGCCAAGGGCTTCAATGTCCTGCACCCGATGGGCTGGGATGCGTTCGGCATGCCGGCCGAGAACGCTGCGATGCAGAACAAGGTCCACCCCAAGGACTGGACCTATCAGAACATCGCGGTGATGCGCGATCAGCTGAAGATGATGGGCCTCTCGCTCGACTGGAGCCGTGAGTTCGCCACCTGCGACGTGGACTACTACCACCGTCAGCAGATGCTGTTCATCGACTTCTACGAAAAGGGTCTGATCACCCGCAAGACGTCGAAGGTGAACTGGGACCCGGTCGACAACACCGTGCTCGCCAACGAGCAGGTGATCGAAGGCCGCGGCTGGCGTTCGGGCGCTCTGGTTGAGCAGCGCGAGCTGGCCCAGTGGTTCTTCCGCATCACCGACTATGCCGAGGATCTGCTGCAGGCGATCGACGGCCTCGACCAGTGGCCGGAGAAGGTGCGCCTGATGCAGCGCAACTGGATCGGCCGTTCCGAGGGCCTGCTGGTTCGCTGGGAGCTGGTGCAGGAGACTGCGCCTGAAGGCGAGACCGAGCTGAAGATCTACACGACGCGTCCGGACACGATTTTCGGCGCCTCCTTCATGGCGATCGCAGCCGACCATCCGCTGGCCAAGAAGGCTGCGGAAAACAATCCGGCACTGGCCGCCTTCCAGGAAGAGTGCCGTCGCGCGGGAACCTCCGTCGCCGTCCTCGAGACGCAGGAGAAGAAGGGTTTCGACACGGGCATCCGCGTCCGTCACCCCTTTGATCCCGAGTGGACGCTGCCGGTCTACGTCGCAAACTTCGTGCTGATGGACTACGGCACGGGCGCGATCTTCGGCTGCCCGTCGGGCGACGAGCGCGACCTGGAATTCGCGCGCAAGTACGACCTGCCTGTCGTTCCTGTCGTCATGCCGGAAGGCGCGGACGCCGCTACCTTCGAGATCGGCGACGAGGCCTACACGGACGATGGCGTGATGATCAACTCGCGCTTCCTGGACGGCATGCCGAACCGGGAAGCCTTCGAGGAAGTGGCATCGCGTCTGGCGCAGCAGCAGCTGAACGGCGCGCCCGTCGGCGAGCGCAAGGTCAACTTCCGCCTGCGGGACTGGGGCATTTCGCGCCAGCGCTACTGGGGCTGCCCGATCCCGATGATCCACTGCAAGGAGTGCGGCATTCAGCCCACGCCGAAGTCGGATCTGCCGGTCAAGCTGCCGGACGATGTCACCTTCGACCAGCCGGGCAACCCGCTCGACCGTCACGCGACCTGGAAGCACGTTAAGTGCCCCAAGTGCGGCGGCGATGCGACCCGCGAGACGGACACCATGGACACCTTCGTGGATTCGTCCTGGTACTTCGCCCGCTTCACGGCTCCCCATGCCGAAAACCCCACCGTGCCGGACGTCGCAAACCGTTGGCTGCCGGTCGACCAGTACATCGGCGGTATCGAGCACGCGATCCTGCACCTGCTCTATTCGCGCTTCTTCACCCGCGCGATGCGCAAGGCTGGCCATCTGGATATAGACGAGCCGTTCAAGGGCCTGTTCACCCAGGGCATGGTCGTGCATGAGACCTACAAGTCGGAAGACGGCCACTGGCTGGCTCCGAACGAGGTCCGCATCGAGGGCGCTGACGCATCCCGCAAGGCCTTCGAGATCGCAACCGGCAAGCCGGCCTCGATCGGCGCGCTGGAGAAGATGTCGAAGTCCAAGAAGAACACCGTCAGCCCCGAAGACATCATCGATTCCTTCGGTGCCGATACGGCGCGCTGGTACATGCTCTCCGATTCGCCGCCCGAGCGCGATGTGGAGTGGACCGACGACGGCGCAGCTGGCGCCCATCGCTTCATCCAGCGCGTCTGGCGCCTGGTGACCGATGTGCTTCCGGCGATCTCCGGCGTAGCTGCCAAGTCCGCCTACGAGGGCGAAGCAGCGGCGATCTCCAAGTCCGCCCACAAGACGCTGAAGATGGTGAGCGAAGCGATCGAAAGCCTCGCCTTCAACCGCGCGATCGCTCACATGCATTCCTTCGCGAACATGCTGCAGGGCCAGTTTGCCTCGGTCTCCGACACCTCTTCGGAAGACGTCCGTGGCGCAGCCCGCGAGGCCGTTGAGATCCTGATCCAGATCATCGCGCCCTTCATGCCGCACCTGGCGGAAGAGTGCTGGACGCAGATCGGTGGCGAGGGATTGGTTGCGGCAGCTGCCTGGCCGGAATTCGACGCGCGTCTTGTTGTGGATGACGAGGTGGTTCTGCCTGTCCAGATCAACGGAAAGAAGCGCGGAGATTTGACAATCGCCCGCAATGCAGACCAAGCTGCGGTTGAACAGGCTGTGCTGGCCCTTGATTTTGTTCAGAGTGCATTGAATGGTGGTGCGCCGCGCAAAATCATCGTCGTACCCCAGCGCATCGTCAACGTGGTTGTCTAGGAGGCCCCGTGCATCCCAAAGTCCGCGCCTCGGCTATTGCCGGCTTGATACTTGCTGCAGCCCTCGTCGGGGGCTGCACGGTAAGGCCCATGCTTGCAACCACGTCCACCACATTTGGTGAGCAAAACTCGGCCCTGCCTTCCGTCAGCATTGCCGAGGTGAACACCCGCTACGCGCAGGAGGTTCGCAATCACCTGATCTTCCTGATGAACGGCGGCGCGGGACAACCGGCCAACCCGGCCTACAGGCTCACCCTCAATGTGACCCGATCGGTGTTTTCCTCAGTTCAGGTTCAGTCTGGCGGAGTGGATGAGCCGACTGCCGGCAGCGTCCAGCTGACCGGCCGCTATACGCTGGTCGATGCAGCAACCGGCAAGACGGTCGCGACCGGCAACCAGCAGGCGACGGCCTCCTTCGACCGGCCGCGGCAGGAGTTTGCCGTTCTGCGGGCGGAACGGGATGCCGAGAACCGCGCAGCTCGCGAGCTGGCGGAGTTCATCAGGCTGTCACTCGCGCAGGATTTTGTGCGGGTGAGCGGGCAATAAACTGGTTTCAGAACTGGTCTAGGCACAAAGGGTAGTTGGCGCAGTATCGAGTTTGGGCGTTTTGAGTTTCAGGTAGCAGTACCGGATTGGCTTAGTTCCTCTGGCAGGAACCAAGTTGGTCCGGCAGAATTGATCGAGTTGGTCAGCAGGCTTGAACGGAGTGCCTCCTTATGGATTTGCAAACGACGATACTGTCGGTCGCAGGGGTTCTTGGAGGACGCATCCTGAAGCGTGAAATGCAGGACGGTGAGCCACACATCGTCGACCAGCTGATCTCCGAACGTACGATCCACCTCTCGAAGCACCCTGCCTGGCCTGTCCTCCGCCCGCTGCTTTACCGTTTCCTGCACTACCGGCAAGCGATCGGCATGGCCGACGAAATTGCCGAACTCTCCGGCTGGGACGCCATGTCCTACCTGAGCGAGCTTCTGTCGCTCAATGTCTCCATTCGCGGTACCGAGAACATCCCGCGCAGCGGCTGTTTCATCCTCGCGCCCACCCACCCGACAGGCATCGCCGACGGCATAGCGATCTTCGATCTGATGAAGGGTCTGCGACCCGACATGGCGATCTTCGCCAATCGCGACGCACTGCGGGTCAACCCGCGCTTCCGCGATCTCATCATCCCGGTGGAGTGGCGGGCAGGGGAGAAGTCCCACGCCAAGAGCCGCGACACGCTCGCCATGACTGCCAAAGCTTTCACTGAGGAGAAGTCCGTGATCCTCTTCCCGTCAGGCCGTATCGCCTACTGGCATGAGGACAAGCTCACCGAACGGCCATGGCAGCCATCCGTCGTAGCTCTTGCCCGCCGCTATGAAGTGCCGATCGTTCCGGTAAAGCTTACGGCGCGCAACTCTGGCCTGTTCTATTTCCTGTCGAAGCACTCGACCGAGCTGAGAGACATGACGCTCTTCCACGAGCTCTTGAACAAGAAGGGGCGAAGCTTCGACATCGTCGTCGGCAAGCCGATCGCACCCGCCGCCATCAGCGATGGTGAGCCCGCCGAAGTCGCCTCGCAGCTCCAGTGCCATGCAGTGGAGGTGCTGGCGCAGGATGCGGACGCAGAATTCCGTTCCTGCAAATGAAAAAGGCTCCGCGAGGGGAGCCTTCTTCGTACCTATAATGCCTGAACTCAGCCGATCTTCTGGCCGGTCTTGGCCCAGTCGGCGAGGAATGCCGAAAGGCCTTTGTCGGTAAGCGGATGCTTCACGAGATCCTTCAGCACTGCCGGCGGAACGGTCGCGACGTCGGCGCCGATCAGGGCAGCTTCCCTGACGTGGTTGGCCGAGCGGATCGAGGCAGCCAGGATCTCGGTCTTGAAGTCGTAGTTGTCGTAGATCGTCCGGATGTCGGCGATCAGTTGCATGCCATCGATGTTGATGTCATCGAGACGACCGATGAACGGCGAAATGAATGTCGCGCCTGCCTTGGCTGCGAGCAGCGCCTGGTTGGCCGAGAAGCAGAGCGTCACGTTGACCATGCGGCCGTCGCCGGTGAGCGCCTTGCAGGCCTTGAGGCCGTCGAGCGTGAGCGGCACTTTGATGGCAATGTTGTCGCCGAGCTTGGAAAGAATGTCGGCCTCGCGCATCATTTCCGCGTATTCGGTCGCGGTCACTTCGGCGGAAACCGGGCCCTTAACGACCTCGCAGATCTCCTTGATGACTTCGAGCATCGGCCGTCCGGCCTTCATGATGAGGGACGGGTTGGTCGTCACGCCATCCAGAAAGCCATAGTCATTCAGCTCACGAATGTCGTTGACGTCTGCGGTGTCGACAAAAAACTTCATCGATTTTCTCCTGAACTTTACCGGTCTTCCATCGCCGGTTCGGTGATTTGCGCGGGAATGGAAACTTGGCCTTGCTCTAATCCAAGAATCCGGCAAGGTCACGCCCAATGAGTCTAGAATCGAACGTAGAACGCGTTGTTCCTGTGATGGTCCCCATGCCTGCGGAGCGCCCCTACTCCTATGGGGTACCCATTGGCATGCATGTGGAGCCGGGATCGATCGTGCGCGTGCCCTTGGGCCCGCGCGAGGTCGCGGGCGTGGTTTGGGACGGTCCGGGAGAGCAGGTGGCGGCTTCGAAGCTGCGCAAGATCTGCCACGCGTTCGACTGTCCGCCGCTACCGGAAGAGATGCGCCGATTCGTTGATTGGGTGGCGAATTACACGCTTTCCCCGCCCGGCATGGTCGCCCGCATGGCGCTTCGTGCTCCTGCCGCCTTCGATCCGGAACCCATGACCGAAGGTCTGGTGCTGACCGACCTTCAGCCTGACCGGCTGACCCCGGCACGCAAACGCGTGCTGGAATACGCAGGTGATGGACAGGCATGGACCCGCTCCGGCCTTGCCCATGCCGCCGGTGTTTCATCGTCCGTCATCGACGGTCTGATTTCCCAAGGCGTGTTCGAGCACGTTGAAATCGCCGCGCGACCCATCGTTGCAATGCCGGATCCCACCTTCGGTAAGGGGCAGCTTACACCCGAGCAGCAGAGCGTCGCCGACCGCCTTCGGGAAAAGATCGCGGAAAGCAGCTTCAGCGCGACGCTGATCGACGGTGTTACCGGCTCCGGCAAGACGGAGGTCTATTTCGAGGCGGTGGCCGCAGCGCTTGAGCAGGGCAAGCAGGTCCTGATCCTGCTGCCTGAAATTGCGCTGACGCAGGCCTTCCTCGACCGCTTCCATGATCGGTTCGGCGCGAAGCCCGCTGAATGGCACTCGGATCTTGCTCCGCGCAAGCGTGAAAAGGTCTGGCGGCAGGTAGCCGAGGGGCAGGTGCGCGTGGTGGCGGGTGCTCGCTCCGCACTTTTCCTGCCGTTCAACGAACTGGGCCTCATCGTGGTCGATGAAGAGCACGATCCTGCCTACAAACAGGAAGACCGCGTCTTCTATAACGCCCGCGACATGAGCGTGGTGCGCGCGCGAATCGGCAACTTTCCCGTAGTCCTCGCCTCGGCAACGCCCTCGCTCGAAAGCCGGGTTAATGCGGAGCAGGGCAGGTACGAGCGGCTCGTGCTGCCCGTCCGCTTTGCACAGGCGGCCATGCCCGACATCGCGGCCCTCGACATGCGCCGCTCGCCTCCGCGACCCGGCGGCTTCATCTCGCCTGCGCTGATCGAGGCGATCTCGCAAACGCTCGACCGCAAGGAGCAGTCGCTCCTGTTCCTCAACCGTCGCGGCTATGCTCCGCTGACGCTTTGCCGTGTCTGCGGTCACCGCTTCCAGTGTGACAACTGTTCGAGCTGGCTGGTCGAGCACCGCTTCAGGAAACAGCTCGTCTGCCACCATTGCGGCCACCACGAGCCGCAGCCGGATGCCTGCCCGGAATGCGGGACGCTCGACCACCTCGTCCCCTGCGGTCCCGGTGTGGAGCGAATCGCGGAAGAGATCGACCAGCATTTTCCGGATGCTCGCACGATCATCCTCTCGTCAGACCTTTTGGGCGGCGTGAAGCGCCTGCGGCTGGAGCTGGAGGCCATTGCCAATGGTGAAGCCGACATTGTCGTGGGCACCCAGTTGGTCGCCAAGGGCCACAACTTCCCCGGCATGACGCTCGTTGGAATCGTCGACGCTGATCTTGGCCTCACCAACGGTGACCCCCGCGCTGCGGAACGAACGTTCCAGCTCCTGCATCAGGTGACCGGCCGCGCGGGTCGTACGGGCCTGAAAAGTAAGGGCTTGATCCAGACCTATCAGCCGGAACATCCGGTGATGAAGGCGCTCGTCTCGGGCGATGCGGAAGCGTTCTACGAGCGCGAGGTGCAGGAACGCCGTCAATCCGGCCTTCCGCCCTTCGGCCGCCTGGCTTCGATCATCATCAGCGCTTCCACCAAGCCCGAGGCGGAAGGCTACGCCCGTGAACTCCGGCGGGCGGCGACCCACGCATCCGAGATCGACGTCCTTGGTCCGGCAGAAGCGCCGATGGCCCTCGTTGCAGGACGTTATCGCTTCAGGCTCCTCGTCAGCGCTTCCCGTCGGTCGGACATCCAGTCCTACATCCGCGCCTGGCTCGCCAAGGGTCCAAAGCCTCGCGGAAGTATACGTGTGCAGGTCGACATCGACCCGCAGAGCTTCCTTTAAACATCGCGGATGTGTCTTTGCCGTCATGGCGTGAGGCGTTCAAAAGCGCTATACGCCCGCCAACCATTGAAGAGGTGAAAATGGAGTTTGCTTTCCCCTGGCCCTATAGCCAAGGCGAATGGCTGGCATGGGCTTCCGCGCTCGTGACTATCTTTATCGGCCTTGTCGCGATGTTGACGCCACGTCTGCGGCTCACTGCTCTTGGCCGAAGCGACGTTGCGCAACATCCTGAGGCGCTGGCAGAATCGCGCGCGCAACTCGGCGGCTTTTATGTCGGCATCGGAATCGCGGCGATTCTTTTTGCCCAGCCTTGGGTCTATATGGCGCTGGGTTTCGGATGGGCCGTGGCCGCCATCGGGCGGATTCTCTCAGCCCTCTTTGACAGGGCGCTAACTCTCAGGAATTTCGGGCGGTTGCTGGTTTCGGCAGCCATGGCTGCCCTGCCGCTCGTCTATGCCTTCGGGATTATTCCTTAAGCATAACAACCCTATCGGCGGGGATGCGACAAACCTGCCAAAAAGTTGCGGTTTCGATATGTTGCGAGTCGAGAAAGCCTGTGCTAGACGGCTCACGGCTCTAAGCTTTGGCTTCTCCAAGCCTAAGCGCCATAAGGATTTCAACAAGGTCTGGGATTAGCCCGAGTTTCCAAAACTCTAGCGTCCGATCTCGCGACCTAAAGCTGTGAGTAGGACCGTGGCACAAACTGGCTCAATGGTCTCCGGGGTGGCAGCGCGTTATGCACGCTCGCTCTTCGAGTTGGCCGAAGAAGCAGGCGCAACCTCCGCGACCGAGAAGGATCTGGGTCGCTTTGAGGCATTGCTTGAAGGCAGTGCTGATCTGAGACGCCTGATTGAAAGCCCTGTCTTTTCTTCGGAAGAGCAACAGAAGGCGATCGGCGCCGTACTTGATGGTGCGAAGATCGGTGGCCTCACAGGTAATTTTCTTCGAGTTGTGGCCCAGAACAGGCGTCTGTTCGCTGTGCCCCAGATGATCCGCGCATTTCGCGAGATTGCTGCCGATGCCCGTGGCGAGGCGACGGCGGAAGTGACTGCTGCCCATGCTTTGACAGCCGATCAGGAGCAGGCCCTCAAGGCCGCGCTGAACGATTTGGTTGGCAAGGATGTCACCGTTAAGGTGACGGTTGATCCTTCTCTGCTCGGCGGTCTCGTCGTTCGGGTTGGCTCCCGCCAGATCGATACGTCGCTCAAGACAAAACTTAATTCTCTCAAGGTTGCACTGAAAGAGGTCGGCTGATGGATATCCGCGCTGCGGAAATTTCCGCAATCCTCAAGGATCAGATTAAGAATTTCGGGGCGGAGGCCGAGGTCTCTGAAGTAGGCCAGGTGCTTTCCGTCGGTGACGGTATTGCCCGCGTTTACGGTCTGGACAACGTCCAGGCTGGTGAAATGGTCGAATTCCCCGGTGGTATCCGCGGTATGGCGCTGAACCTCGAAGTCGACAACGTCGGCGTCGTGATCTTCGGTAACGACCGCGACATCAAGGAAGGCGACACCGTCAAGCGTACGGGCGCCATCGTTGACGTTCCGGTTGGTCCGGAGCTGCTCGGCCGCGTGGTCGACGGTCTCGGCAACCCGATCGACGGCAAGGGCCCGATCAACGCCAAGGAACGCCGCCGCGTTGACGTGAAGGCTCCGGGCATCATCCCCCGCAAGTCGGTTCACGAGCCGATGTCCACCGGCCTCAAGGCAATCGACGCCCTGATCCCGATTGGCCGCGGCCAGCGCGAGCTGATCATCGGTGACCGCCAGACCGGCAAGACCGCGATCATCCTCGACACCTTCCTCAACCAGAAGCCGCTGAACCAGGGCGATGACGAGAGCCAGAAGCTCTACTGCGTCTACGTCGCTGTTGGTCAGAAGCGCTCCACCGTTGCACAGTTCGTGAAGGTTCTCGAAGAGCGTGGCGCTCTTGAGTACTCGATCGTTATCGCTGCTACGGCTTCCGATCCTGCTCCGATGCAGTTCCTTGCACCGTTCGCAGGCTGCGCGATGGGCGAATACTTCCGCGACAACGGCAAGCATGCCGTGATCGCATACGACGACCTGTCCAAGCAGGCCGTGTCCTACCGTCAGATGTCCCTGCTGCTCCGTCGTCCGCCAGGCCGCGAAGCTTACCCGGGTGACGTTTTCTACCTGCACTCCCGTCTGCTGGAACGTGCGGCCAAGATGAACGACGAGCTGGGCGCTGGCTCGCTGACCGCTCTGCCGGTTATCGAAACCCAGGCAAACGACGTTTCGGCCTACATCCCGACCAACGTGATCTCGATCACCGACGGTCAGGTGTTCCTCGAAACCAACCTGTTCTTCCAGGGTATCCGCCCGGCTGTGAACGTTGGTCTGTCGGTTTCCCGCGTGGGTTCTGCCGCTCAGGTCAAGGCCATGAAGCAGGTTGCAGGCTCCATCAAGGGTGAGCTGGCTCAGTACCGTGAAATGGCTGCGTTCGCGCAGTTCGGTTCGGACCTTGACGCTGCAACGCAGCGCCTGCTGAACCGCGGTGCACGTCTGACCGAGCTCCTGAAGCAGCCGCAGTTCTCGCCGCTGAAGACCGAAGAGCAGGTTGCTGTGATCTTCGCAGGTGTGCAGGGCTACCTCGACAAGCTGGCGGTCAAGGACGTTGCTCGCTTCGAGCAGGGTCTGCTGAACCACCTGCGCGCTGAAGGCTCGATCCTCGAGGCAATCCGCAAGGAGAAGGCTCTTTCTGACGACCTCCGTGGCCGCCTGAAGAACGAGATTGAAACCTTCGCGAAGAACTTCGCCTAAGGACTGAGCGGGCATGGCTTCACTCAAGGACTTACGCAACCGGATCGCCTCCGTTAAGGCGACGCAGAAGATCACCAAGGCGATGCAGATGGTCGCCGCGGCGAAGCTGCGTCGTGCTCAGGAAGCGGCCGAGGCTGCTCGTCCCTATGCTGAACGCATGGGTGCGGTGCTAGCCAATGTCACCGCGTCCATTTCAGGTGACGACGCCCCCGCGCTGATGCGGGGGACGGGAAAGGACGACGTGCATCTGCTCGTCGTCTGCACGGCCGAACGTGGTCTGTGTGGCAGCTTCAACAGCCAGATCGCCAGGCTTGCGCGTGATCACACTCGCGAGCTTCTGGCGAAGGGCAAGCAGGTCAAGATCTTTTGCGTAGGCCGCAAGGGTTATGACATTCTCCGCCGCGAATTCCCCAATCTGATCTCTGATCGGGTTGAGCTTCGCGAGGTGAAGCAGATTGGATTTGCCAATGCGAACGAGATCGCTGCCAAGGTGATCGGTTCGTTCGAGCGCGGTGAGTTTGACGTTTGCACGCTGTTCTATTCGCAGTTCAAGTCCGTCATCAGCCAGATCCCGACTGCAAAGCAGATCATTCCTGCAGCAGTTCCGGCTGACGTGACCGTTGTGGATACGGGCGCGGTTTACGAATACGAACCCGACGCCGGGGCAATCCTGGAAGACCTGATCCCGCGCAACATCGCGGTTCAGATTTTCCGCGCTCTGCTCGAGAACGTAGCTGGTGAGATGGGCGCCAAGATGAGCGCCATGGACAACGCAACGCGCAACGCAGGTGAGATGATCAACAAGTTGACCATCACCTACAACCGCCAGCGTCAGGCCCAGATCACCAAGGAACTGATCGAAATCATTTCGGGCGCGGAAGCGCTCTAACGGATCGAAGAGGTACAACGAATGGCTAAAGCAGCGACAGGGACTGCGGAAGTCGCGGCCGGTGGAGCGGTTGGAAACATCACGCAGGTTATCGGCGCGGTGGTGGACGTCCAGTTCCGTGACCATCTGCCTGCAATCCTGAACGCCCTTGAGACCGACAACCAGGGCACGCGCCTGGTTCTCGAGGTTGCACAGCATCTTGGCGAGCACACCGTACGCTGCATCGCCATGGACTCGACCGATGGTCTGGTCCGTGGTCAGGCAGTGCGCGACACGGGTTCGGCCATCAGCGTTCCGGTTGGCCCGGAAATGCTCGGCCGCATCATCAACGTGATTGGTGAGCCGGTTGACGAAGCTGGCCCGATCACCGCTACGCAAACCCGCGGCATCCACCAGCCGGCTCCGGAATACGTCGAGCAGTCGACGGAAGCCGAGATCCTGGTCACGGGCATCAAGGTTCTCGACCTTCTGGCTCCTTACGCCAAGGGTGGTAAGATCGGCCTGTTCGGCGGTGCCGGCGTGGGCAAGACGGTTCTGATCCAGGAACTGATCAACAACATCGCTAAGGCGCACGGTGGTTACTCGGTGTTCGCTGGCGTTGGTGAGCGTACCCGTGAGGGTAACGACCTCTACCACGAGTTCATCGAATCCGGCGTGAACAAGCACGGTGGTGGCGAAGGCTCCAAGGCCGCACTCGTTTACGGCCAGATGAACGAGCCTCCGGGTGCTCGCGCTCGCGTTGCTCTGACCGGTCTGACGCTGGCTGAGTACTTCCGCGACGAGGGCCAGGACGTTCTGTTCTTCGTGGACAACATCTTCCGCTTCACGCAGGCAGGTTCGGAAGTGTCGGCTCTGCTGGGCCGTATTCCTTCCGCTGTGGGTTATCAGCCGACGCTGGCAACCGACATGGGCGCCCTGCAGGAACGCATCACGACCACGACCAAGGGTTCGATCACCTCGGTTCAGGCCATTTACGTTCCCGCCGACGACTTGACCGACCCTGCGCCGGCTACGTCGTTCGCCCACCTGGACGCAACCACGACGCTTAACCGCTCGATCGCTGAAAAGGGTATCTACCCGGCAGTGGATCCGCTCGACTCCACCTCGCGTATGCTTGACCCGATGATCGTCGGTGAAGAACACTACTCGGTGGCCCGTGCGGTTCAGTCGACGCTTCAGCGCTACAAGTCGCTGCAGGACATCATCGCGATCCTGGGCATGGACGAGCTGTCTGAAGAAGACAAGCTCACCGTTGCTCGCGCTCGTAAGATCGAACGCTTCCTGTCGCAGCCGTTCTTCGTTGCTGAGGTGTTCACCGGTTCACCGGGCAAGCTCGTTGATCTCCAGGACACCATCAAGGGCTTCAAGGGCCTGGTGAATGGCGACTACGACCACCTGCCGGAAGCTGCTTTCTACATGGTCGGCACCATTGAGGATGCGATCGAGAAGGCTCAGCGTCTGGCAGCGGAAGCAGCCTGATCCATCAGCGACTAGCGTTAGGGAGTAGCGGATAGACGGACGGCAGACGCAGTGTGATCACGCAGCTGCCGTTCCCTGTTTGCTAGCGACATATGGCCCAAAACTTCAACTTTGAACTGGTCTCCCCTGAGCGTCTCCTCATTTCCGAGGAAGTTCAGCAGGTTGTTATCTCAGCGACTGAGGGCGAGATGACGGTCATGGCGGGCCATGCACCAACCATGACGACGATCAAGCCGGGTCTGGTTACGGTCAAGCGTGCAAGCGGCGAGACCGTTCGCTTCGTCGTGCTCGGCGGCTTCGCCGATATCACGCCGGAAACCTGCCGGTTGCTCGCTGAGTCGGCCAGCACCGTGGAAGACTTCGACAAGGCCGCCCTTCAGCGTCGTATCGCTGAGCTGCGCACCGAGATCGACAGCAACCTCGACCACGAGGCACGGACAAAGGCTGAGGAGTTCCTTGGACACCTCACAACGCTGAACCACGTGTTGAGCTAATACCGGCCAGCCTGGTATCGAGTTGAAAAGCCCTGCTCTCCGGAGCGGGGCTTTTTCTTTTTCGCGGTTGGCCTGCCATTGGATGGCTGGCCCAGACAGTCTCGCGCAGGGACTGCGGGGTGACAGTCACTCCGCCCTCATCCTGAGCCTGTCGAAGGGCGAGGGCTCCAGTAGGCGCTATAAGAGGAGCGAAAAAGCGTTCAGTAACCCTGCCGTGCGAGGCACAATCGAGCCAACAAAAAAGGCGGCCCGAAGACCGCCTTTTTCGTTTCCGTGTACCTGTTGACTATTCGCGGTTGCTGCCCAGGAACTGGAGCATGAACATGAACAGGTTGATGAAGTCGAGGTAGAGACGCAGGGCGCCCATGATGGCCTTGCGGCCTGCAACCAGGGTGCTGTCGCCTTCGTAGTACATTTCCTTGATCTGCTGCGTGTCGTAGGCGGTAAGGCCAGCGAAGATCAGCACGCCGATCACCGAGATCGCGAACTGGAGGGCCGATGAGCCCAGGAACATGTTCACGAGCGAGGCGATGATCAGGCCGAACAGGCCCATGATCAGGAACGAGCCCATGCCGGACAGGTCACGCTTCGTGGTGTAACCGTAAAGCGAGAGCGCGCCGAACGAAGCCGCCGTGATGAAGAACGTGCGGGTGATGCTTTCACCGGTGTAGACCAGGAACACCGTCGACAGCGAGAGGCCCATCAGCGCGGCATAGATCCAGAAGGTCGTCTGCGCAGCCGATACGCTCAGCTTGTCGATGCGGAAGCTCATGAAGAACACCAGCGCAACCGGAGCAAGGATCACTACCCAGCGCAGCGGGCTGAGGTAGATCGCCTGGCCGAACGCGGTTAGCTGTCCGTCAACGAATGCGAAATTGAATGCAGCCAGGGCGGCAACACCAGTGATGGCGAGGCCGATAGCCATGAGGTTGTAAACGCGGATCATATAGGCGCGTAGGCCCTCGTCTATGGCCGCGTCGGCCCGGGCGCCGGTCGCCATGCGAGCCTGATAATTGCGAAGGTCTGCCATGTGTTCCTCTTCTTTGCTATTCCTTCCGTCGGGTGACGGCTCGTCAGCCGAACGCCGCTGGCGGAAGCCCAGCTTTGCGTACCTGAAATATGATGTTACTTGCCGGCGAGAACAAGACCTTATCTCGATGTAACGCCGAATTGTATCCGGCAGCTTAGCGAGCCATCTGTGGGGACAATGTCCCGCAAGTTACAGGTTTCGTAGCACCGGAGCTGCCTTGTGTCCTAGCACCCGCCATGTGCCTATGAGGCCGAAAGCCACCGTAAGGATGAGTGCGGTCAGGACCGTGGCAAGTGCAACTTCGGGCAACAGCAACCACGGCAGCTTCATGATCCGCGACACCACGTACCAGGAGGCAACGGCTCCGGCCGCGAGCCCGAACACCGCGGTCGCAAGCCCGATCAGCATGTATTCATAGGCAAAGGCCCGAATCAGGGTTCTGCGGGTGGCTCCAAGGGTCTTGAGCACCACGGCATCATGCACACGCGCCTTGTTGCCGGCGGCAAGCGCGCCCGACAGCACCAGCACCGACGCGATAAGCGCCACGGACGCCGCCGCCCGGATCGCTGTGGAAAGCTGGCTGACGAGATCGTTGACCACGTCCAGCGCATCCTTCACGCGCACCGAGGTGATGGTCGGGAAGGCCCGGGTGACTGCGTTGAGTGCCCGCGATTCATCCGCGGGCTTTGCATCAGGCGCGGTCAGCGTCGCCAGCCACGCATGGGGCGCGCCGGCGAACGTGTTGGACGAGAAGACCATGACGAAATTCATCGCCAGCGTTTCCCACTCCACCTGCCGGAAGTTGGCAATCTTCGCGTTGACACTCCGGCCTAGAACATTGACCGTTAGCGTATCGCCGATCTTGATACCGAGTTCACGGGCCTCTTCCGCCGAGAACGAGACCAGCGGCTCGCCGCTGTAATCTTCCGGCCACCACTCGCCTTCCACAACGGTTGAGTTCTCCGGCTTCGTCGCGGAGTAGGTGATACCCCGATCGCCGCGCAGCACCCATTCGCCTTCCGGCGGAACATTCAGCTCCTTCACGTCGACACCGTTGAGCGCCGTGATGCGGCCGCGCAGCATGGGAACGCGGATGAGATCGCCCGGCAGCTCCCGTTGCACGAGCGTACTGAAATCTTCCACTTCGTGCGGCTGGATGTCGACGAAGAAGAAGTTCGGTGCAACCTCGGGCAGGTTCCCAGCGATCTGGCGGCGGAGGTTTCCGTCGATGAGGGCAAGCGTTGCCAGCAGTGTCAGCCCCAGTCCGAGCGAAACCACGACGGAAGTCGTGAGTGCGCCCGGCCGATGGATGTTGCCGATCGCGAGCCTGAGCGCTGTGGATCGCACGCGTGGCGCGCGCCGCGCAAGCATCTGCACGCCGGAACCGACGAGCCGCAGCACGATGAACGCGCCAATGGCCGAGACAACGAAGATGACGGCAATTCGCCGCTCTTCCGCATGGAAGATGGCGAGCCCTGCGAGCGCAACGGCAATGACCAGCGCCGCGATGACATAAGAACGGCGCGGCCATCCCTTGGCATCGAAGCCGAGCTCACGGAAAAGCGCAGTCGCCGGCACATCGCGTGCGCGGCCCAATGGCAGAAGCGCAAACACCAACGTGGTGAGTACACCGAATACGGCGGCCAGCGCCAGCGCGCCAGGATAGAAGCCCACTTCATTCGAGATTGGCAGCAGCTGCTGCAGGGCAGTCCGCGCGGCAAAGGGCATCAGTGCGCCGAGCACGAGGCCAACGGCGATGCCGATCAGCGCGATCAGCATGATCTGGGTGAGATAGACGATAACGACGAAGTTGCCGGAAGCACCAAGGCTCTTGAAGGTCGCGATCACGGCCCGTTTCGATTCGAGGTACGAGCGCACGGCATTGGCGACACCAACGCCGCCTACGACCAGCGCCGTCAGACCCACCAGCGTCAGGAACTGCGAAAAGCGTTCGACATTGGATGATAGGGCAGGGGCTGCATTGTCGTAGGTGCGCACGTTCCAGCCGGCTAGCGGGAAGCGTTCGGATGCTTCATCGCGCAACGCTTCGAGCTGGCTGCCGAAGCGTGGTGTATCAAACCGCACCTTGTAGGAATATTGGACGAGACTTCCCGGCTGGATGAGCCCCGCAGCGCGCAGACCCTCCATCGAGACCAGTAGGCGAGGCGCAAAACCGAAGCTTTCCGAAACGGAGTCTGGCTCGGTGATGAGTTCCGCGCGGATCTGGAAACGGCTCTTGCCGAGCGTAATCTCATCGCCGACTGCTATGCCAAGGCGATCAAGTAGCAGCGCAGGCGCGACCGCGCCAAAGCCGCCGTTCACCTCGCCCAGCATCGCCGCATGGTCGAGCGCCGGTTCAGTCACCAGCTCGCCAAAGAGCGGATAGGAAGAATCAACCGCCTTTACCTCGACCAGTGCCTGATCGCTGCCGTCCACCCGCTGCACCATGGAACGCATGGTCGCGCTCTCGCCGACTGTTCCGAGTGAGGAGATCCATGCCCGCTCGTCTTCGTTCACCTCACGCTGGGTGAGGCGAAAACGAATGTCCGCGCCGAGCAACTCCTGCCCCTGACTGTCGACCGCCGTGGAGATCGAGCGCGCGACAGAGTTCACGCCGCCAATGGCCGCCACGCCCAGCGCAATACAGGCAAGGAACACGAAGAAGCCCGCAAGCCCGCCCCGCATTTCGCGCAGAGCGAAGCGCAACGCGAGCGAAAAGCGCAGCCCTTTGGCAGGAGACGAATTCATTCGATCCGGTTGGGTCTTCTGCAGCATCTGGTTCACGCGCCGCCCACCGTCTCAGCGAGCGGCTCTTCAATGCGGCCGGACCGCATCGTGACCTGCCGGTCACAGCGGGCTGCAAGGGCAGGATCATGGGTCACGAGCACCAGCGTCGTGCCGCGCTCGGCTGCGGTCGAAAACAGCAGGTCGGCAATCGTGCGTCCTGTCGTCTGGTCCAGGTTGCCGGTGGGTTCATCGGCAATGATGATGGCCGGTTGCGGCGCGAGCGCACGGGCAATCGCCACACGCTGCTGTTCGCCGCCTGAAAGCTCGCCGGGATAATGCGTAACGCGGTCCTTCAGCCCCACAAGCGCAAGCTCCCGCTCCGCCACTGCGAACGCATCCGGGTGACCGGCAAGCTCCAGCGGAACCGCGACATTCTCCAGCGCCGTCATGTTGGGAATGAGGTGGAACGACTGGAAGACGATGCCAACGGAACGGCCGCGGAAGGATGCCACGGCGTCTTCTGAAAGCTGGTCGATCCGCTCGCCCGCGATCCAGACCTCGCCCGAGTCTATCTTTTCCAGCCCCGCCATCACCATCAACAGGGTCGATTTGCCCGAGCCCGAAGGCCCGACGATCGCCGTGGAATGGCCACGTTCTACCGTGAGGCTCACGCCCTTGAGCACGTGCACCGATGAGGCACCATCACCAAGCCGCAGGGAAACATTCTTCAACTCAATGACTTGTGCATTCAATGGTCTGTGTTCCTATATGGAGAGGACGGGTGCGTTTGAGCGAATATGGGGCTGCTTTTATGGAGTACAAAGTTTTGCGTGTTTTTTGCAGCAGAGTCTCCAGCCTCGCGAAGATTTTATTGATCCTCACCGTCGCAACCCTCGGTAGCCGCAATGTTGCAGCTGCCGAGCCGTTCCAGATCGTTGGTTTTGGTGACAGCCTTATGGCGGGCTACCAGCTGAACACGGGTGAAGGCTTCCCGGAGCGACTTCAAGCAAAGCTTGAACAGCTTGGCTATGATATATCAGTGACCAACGCAGGCGTTTCCGGTGATACGACCAGCGGCGGCCTCTCGCGGCTGGATTGGTCGGTTCCGGACGGCACGGATCTCGTGATCCTGGAGCTTGGGGCCAACGACATGCTGCGCGGGCTCATGCCGGAAGTGACCGAGCAGAATCTCGAAAAGATGATCCTGCGCCTCAAGGAGCGGGGCATCGAGATCCTGCTTGTGGGCATGTACGCAGCCCCCAACCTTGGTGCGGACTATATCCGTCGCTTCGATTCCATCTATCCGCGCCTTGCGGAAAAGCACGGGCTACCGCTCGTACCCTTCTTCCTCGACGGCGTGGTGACCAACGCGAACCTTCTGCTCTCCGATGGCATGCACCCGAACGCGGAAGGCGTCGACCGGATAGTCGAAAACGTGCTTCCCGTGCTCGAGCCACTTGTCGCTCCGGCGAAAAAGAACATGTGATGGGATAGGGCGACAAACTGCTTGCCCCAGGAACGTATCGATGATTCGCTTGTTTCCATTAGGTCACTATTCGTCCATCAGCACTTTTAGATGATCTAAGACATTGTAAGAGCATCGGAATCCGCAAGCCGGATTGAAGCCTTGGCCTGATGCGCCGATTCGAGGAGGTTGCCATGCCGCGACTTTTCACCGCCCTCGAGATTCCCCGAGACGCCACGCTGTCGCTTACACTCCTGCGGGGTGGCCTGCCCGGGGCCAGATGGGTTGATGTCGAAAACTATCATCTTACGCTTCGTTTCATCGGCGACGTGGAAGGCCATGTCGCTGACGAAATCGTGAGCGCGCTGGACCGGGTTAACCGTCCGGCTTTTTCGCTGGCTCTCTCCGGCATCGGCGCCTTTGGCGGCAAGAAACCGCACTCCATCTGGGCGGGTGTGACGCCTTCACCTGACCTCTTCGCCTTGCAGGCGGAGATCGAGCGCATCTGCCAGCGACTGGGCTTGCCAAAGGATCAACGCAAGTTCACGCCGCATGTGACGCTGGCGCGGCTCAAGAACGCCAACCTCGATCAGGTAGCGCAGTATCTCTCGACGCGCGGAAACTTCGCCACGCTGCCGTTCCAGGTGAACCGCTTCGTGCTGATGTCCTCGCGCGATTCGGTTGGCGGTGGCCCCTATGTCATCGAGGAGGTCTGGCCTCTCGAAAGGAGCAGCAACGCCGAACCGGAGGACTATACGCGCTTCGGCGCGGTTGCCGTTCCTCACGGTCGCTGAATGGTCCAGGGGAGGCGCCCCCCCTTGGCTGGGTGTGGGACAAATTCTTGAATAGCACCCCGGAGGTAACCACATAGTGCCTGCCCGTATGGGCGATGGAGAAAGCAGCGATGGAAGAAGTTAAAGTCGGCGAAATTCTTGCACCCTTGAGCGGCAGCGAAAGCCGTCGCAAGGAAGAGACCGTTCGTCGGAAGTTCTGGCGTACGCTGCGCAAGGCTGCCGGCCAGATCCCCTTTGCGGAGGATGTCGTCGCTGGCTTCTACTGCGCGCTCGACCGCGACACGCCCCCGCGCGTGCGCGGCATTCTGCTTGCAGCGCTGGCTTATTTCGTCATGCCGATCGACGTGGTGCCCGATTTCCTCGCTGGCTTCGGTTTTACGGACGACGTGACGGTTCTGCTGGCCGCTTTTACCTCGGTGAAGGCGCACATCCGGCCAACTCACCGCCTCGCTGCGCGTGAAGCGCTCATGAATGTCGAGCGCGACGCGGCATAGCCTCAGCCTTATTTACCTTTTCCTGATAACTTTGATGGCGGGACAAACTCTCGCCTTTTTCCTTCGGTCAACCTGCCTCACTTGGGCTTGGGTGCCATTCACGGCAGGAGGCCGTGTCGTTTGATCCTCATTCTTCAAAAAAATGACGGATTAGTCGTTTTGGTAACTCAAATTAAATAGAATTGAAGCAAATCAGTCACAGTCTCTGACGTGCTTCAGAACGTATGGCAGACAGGATACGGGTCAGGTCAATGCGTGGAATTTTTTCGTCTCTGGTAGTTCTCTACGCGGTTGCAGCCGCTGGTCCCGCGTTCGCGCAAGCAACGGTGATGGGGCAGCATCGCGATTGGGGTACCTACAGTTATCAAACAAGCTCGGGCAAAGCCTGCTACGCAATGACCGTAGCGAAGGAGAAGGAGCCGGCAAGCCTCGACCACGGCGATATCTTCTTCTTCATCAGCCAGAAGCCGGGCCAGGCTGGCGCTTTCGAGCCCCAGTTCAAGACTTCCTACAACATGCAGGAAGGCTCCAAGTCGATCCTGACGATCGGCGGAAAGTCCTACTCGCTGTTCGTGCAGGGTAGCTCGGCTTGGCTCGAGAATCCTGCTGACGAAGGCCAGGTCATCGCTGCGATGAAGGCTGGTTCGGACATGAAGCTGTCAGCCACCTCCGGCCGTGGCAACAAGACGGGCTACACCTTCTCTCTGCGCGGTCTTTCGGCTGCTCTGACGGAAGTGCAGAACTGCCGCTAAACAACGCGGAAATGTAGTTTTCAGCCCGCTTGCAGGGCTGTTTCAGGCAAAGGGGCAGCGCTCAGCGCTTGCCCCTTCGTCGTTTCCTGCTAATAGTTCCCCCGCAGCGCCGGGCCGTTTCCGGCCACCGACATTGGAAAAGACTATGTCCAAGCACAAAGATGTAAAGAAGGTCGTTCTGGCGTATTCTGGCGGCCTCGACACCTCAATTATCCTGAAATGGCTCCAGACCGAACTCGGTGCTGAAGTTGTAACCTTCACGGCCGACCTCGGCCAGGGCGAGGAACTCGAGCCGGCCCGCAAGAAGGCCGAGATGCTCGGCATCAAGGAAATCTACATCGAGGACGTTCGCGAGGAATTCATCCGCGACTTCGTTTTCCCGATGTTCCGCGCCAATGCGCAGTACGAAGGTCTCTACCTTCTCGGCACGTCGATTGCTCGTCCGCTGATCTCCAAGCGTCTTGTCGAGATCGCCGAAGCGACCGGTGCCGACGCGATCGCGCACGGCGCGACCGGGAAGGGTAACGACCAGGTTCGCTTTGAGCTTTCTGCCTACGCGCTGAACCCGGACATCAAGGTGATCGCTCCGTGGCGTGACTGGTCCTTCAAGTCGCGTACCGACCTGATCAACTTCGCCGAACAGCACCAGATCCCGGTTGCCAAGGACAAGAAGGGCGAAGCGCCGTTCTCCGTCGACGCCAACCTGCTGCACTCCTCCTCCGAGGGCAAGGTTCTGGAAGACCCGTGGCAGCAGCCGCCGGAATACGTGCACATGCGCACGGTTTCTCCGATGGACGCACCGGACCAGCCGACCGACATCACCATCACCTTCAAGAACGGTGACCCGGTTGCTCTGAACGGTCAGGCAATGTCGCCGGCAACGCTCTTCAAGGCGCTGAACGACCTCGGCCGTGACAACGGCATCGGCCGTCTGGATCTGGTCGAGAACCGCTTCGTTGGCATGAAGTCGCGCGGCGTCTACGAGACCCCGGGCGGCACCATCCTGCTGCAGGCACACCGCGCAATCGAATCGATCACGCTGGACCGTGGCGCTGCTCACCTCAAGGATGAGCTGATGCCGCGCTACGCCGAGCTGATCTACAACGGCTTCTGGTTCTCGCCGGAACGTGAGATGCTGCAGGCCCTGATCGACAAGAGTCAGGCCGACGTTGAGGGCGAAGTTCGCCTCAAGCTCTACAAGGGCAACGTCATCGTGACCGGTCGCCGCTCCGACAAGTCGCTCTACTCCGACGCGCTGGTGACCTTCGAGGACGACCGCGGCGCATATGACCAGAAGGACGCTGAAGGCTTCATCCGCCTCAACGCCCTGCGTCTGCGCACGCTCGCTGCCCGCCGCCGTCGCGGATAATTCGCTGAACGAAGGAGCCGGTGCAGATCGGCTCCTTTCTTACCCAGAGGCTGCCTGATGAGCCGTTTCGCCATTTTACTCGGTGGTGCGGTGACACGCACGCCTGAACTGGACGCCGAAATTGCCGGTGCGCGCGTGATCGCCGCCGATTCAGGCATATGCCATGCCGAAACCCTCGGCCTGACTCCGGAACTGTGGCTTGGCGACTTCGACTCCGTGCCTCGCCACCTGCGGGAGGCTTATCCCGGCATTCCGCGCGAAGTCTATCCCTCGGACAAGGACAAGACTGACGGCGAGCTTGCCGTCGAGACCGCACTGGCACGCGGGGCCACGTCGCTGGTGCTGGTTGGCGCATTCGGTGGCCCACGGCAGGATCACATCCTGCTGCATCTGACACAGGCCATCCAGCTGGCGGAAGCGGGCATTCCAACCGTTCTGACGAGCGGCAATCAGGTCGGACGACCGATCACCTGTGGCCCGGTCCATTCCTTCGACTATCCGGCTGGAACGCTCTTTTCCGTTCTGCCATTCACGGCGCTGTCGGGGCTTACCGTTGAGGGCGCCAAATGGCCGCTCGATGCGGTTGAGGTTCCATTCGGATCATCTCTCACCGTTTCCAATGTGGTAGACGGCGAGTTGAAAATTTCACTGAAGCAGGGCAGGGCTCTGCTTCTGGTCACCCTGGAAGCTGCGAATCGCGAGGATTGATTTGGCGCCGCCCCTTCTGAACCTTGATAACATCCACCTGACCTTCGGCGGCACGCCTCTCCTGAGCGGCGCGGCGATTTCGGTTAGCCCCGGCGAACGGATTGCGCTTGTCGGGCGGAATGGTTCGGGCAAGTCGACGCTGCTCAAGATCGCAGCCGGTCTCGCGGAGGCTCAGGACGGCGAAATCTTCCGCCAGCCGAGCGCCACGATCCGCTACCTCGCGCAGTCTCCGGACTGGCAGGGCTATGCGTCCGTCCGCGCTTACGTGGAGGCGGGGCTTGGTCCGGCAGACGACATCAACCGCGTCGCGATGGTGCTGGATCACCTGGGCCTGACTGGTGAGGAAAAGCCGGAGTCCTTGTCCGGTGGCGAAGCCCGCCGCGCGGCACTCGCCCGCGTTCTGGCTCCCCAGCCGGACCTGCTTCTGCTCGACGAGCCGACCAACCACCTCGACATCGCGGCCATCGAATGGCTGGAAGACGAGCTTCAGCGCTCGCCTTCCGCGCTCGTCATGATCTCGCACGATCGCCGCTTCCTCGAAAAGGTAAGCCGGGCGACCGTCTGGCTCGATCGTGGCATCACGCGCCGTCTCGACAAGGGCTTCGCCCATTTCGAGGACTGGCGCGACAAGGTGCTCGAGGAAGAGGAGCGCGAGCAGCAGAAGCTCGCCCGCCAGATCGTCCGTGAAGAGCACTGGCTGCGCTATGGCGTGACTGCGCGCCGCAAGCGCAACGTCCGTCGTCTTGCCCAGCTGCAGGACCTGCGCGCGAAGCACCGCAACTTCCGCGGCGCTGAAGGCACGGCGACTATGTCCGCAAGCGACGCGTCGCTTTCGGGCAAGCTGGTGGTCGAGGCGAAGAACATCTCGAAGACGTTCGGCGAACGTCCGGTCGTGAAGGATTTCTCGATCCGCATCCAGCGCGGCGACCGGATAGGTCTCGTTGGCGCAAACGGTGCGGGCAAGACGACGCTTCTCAAGATGCTGACGGGCGCGCTGAAGCCCGATAACGGTTCGGTGCGTCTCGGCACCAATCTGGAAATCGCAACGCTCGACCAGAATCGCGCAGCGCTCGACCCTAACGAGACGCTGGCGCACTTCCTGACCGACGGACGCGGTGAGACGGTCGTCGTCAACGGCGAGGAGCGCCACGTCGTCTCCTACATGAAGGACTTCCTGTTCAAGCCCGAGCAGGCCCGCACGCCGGTGCGCGAGCTTTCGGGCGGTGAGCGGGCGCGACTGGTGCTCGCCCGCTTGCTTTCGCGTGCGGCGAACTTCCTCGTGCTCGACGAGCCGACCAATGACCTCGACATGGAAACGCTGGATCTGCTGCAGGAGCTGGTCGAGGATTTCCCAGGTACCGTCGTTCTCGTCAGCCACGACCGCGATTTCCTCGACCGCACAGTGACAAGCACCATTGCGCCTGAAGGCGATGGCATCTGGCTGGAATATGCCGGCGGCTATTCCGACATGCTGGCGCAGCGCAAGGGACAGGAGCTGGAGCGCCGCAAGGCTCGTCCGCAGGAAGAGCGTGCGGCCAAGGGCGGTTCCTCGGAAGCGCCGAAACAGTCCTCGAAGAAGCTCTCCTACAAGCAGAAGTTCGCATTGGAGAACCTGCCCAAGCAGATCGACGAAGCGACGAAAAAGATCGCGACCCTTGAGCAGAAGCTCTCGGATCCGGCGCTCTATTCGCGCGATTTCGATGGCTTCCAGAAGATGAGTGCAGAACTCGAACAGCTTCGCGAAAATCTCGCGAAGATGGAAGAGGAATGGCTGGAACTCGAAATGCTCCGCGAGGAGATCGAAGGGGCCTGAGCCACATTCACGGCTTTCTAACCTGCAAGGCTTACCATTTCTGGAAACAGAAGCAGGTTAGACATGTCGCAAGAATTCCTGGTTTCCGCCCAGCCTGATCTGCAGAAGGCCCGAGCCGAATGGCTGGCCTCCCTGCAAGATGAACGCCGCCTCGCCGCCAACACGCTGGAAGCCTACGAGCGCGACACCCGCCAGTTCCTGCAGTTCATGACAGGCTACTGCGGCGGCGCTCCCGGCATTTCCGATGTTGCGGAGCTTCGCCCGGCGGATCTGCGCAGCTTCCTTGCCCATCGCCGCAATGAGGGCGCTGGCCCCCGTTCGCTGGGCCGCTCGCTGGCGGGTATCCGCTCTTTCCTGCGCTTTCTTGAACGTCGCGGTCTTGCGAACGCAGCCGGTGCAGGCGCCATGCGCGCGCCCAAGGCTGGTCGCAGTCTGCCGAAGCCGCTCACCGCGCAGGATGCTCTCCGCGTAACGTCAGGCGAAGGACAGCTTGCCGAGGAGCCGTGGATTGCGGCGCGCAACGCCGCGGTTCTGGTGCTGCTCTATGGAGCGGGCTTGCGTATCAGTGAGGCGCTGGGCCTAAAGGGAGAGAATGTCGCGTCGATCACGGAAGGGTCGCTGCGCATCACCGGCAAGGGCAACAAGACCCGGCTCGTTCCTGTGCTGCCGGTCGTTCACGAAGCCGTGCAGGAATATCTCCGTCTCTGCCCGTGGCATATAGAGCCGGCAACGCCGCTCTTTCGCGGCGCCAAGGGCGGGGCCCTGCAACCAGCCATAATCCAGCGCGAGATGAAGAAGATGCGTTCGGCTCTTGATCTGCCGGATACCGCGACCCCACATGCGTTGCGCCACTCCTTCGCCACGCATCTCTTGGCGCGGGGTGGTGACCTGCGTGCAATCCAGGAATTGCTTGGCCACGCAAGTCTTTCGACAACGCAGATCTATACGGCGGTCGATACGTCGCGGCTGATGGAGATATATCAGAGTGCCCATCCGAGAGCGTAATATATCAGGACTGTTCCGCAGGACGCTGCTGGGCTTGTGCGGGTTTGTGGCGCTGGGCAGCCTCCCCGCCGCTGCGGAAGACAGCGCCTGCGGTGCCAACCTGATTGCGGAAGCCAAGCGTGAGGACGCGGCGAAGTACGAAGCGATCCGCGAGGCAGCCAAGGAAACGCCGAACGGCCAGGGGCTCCTCTGGAAGATCGAGCGCGATGGCGCAAAACCCTCCTATCTCTTCGGCACGATGCACATGAGCGACACGCGCATCGTGAACCTGCCGGAGCCCGTGGAGGAAGCTTTCGATACTTCCGAGACGATCGTGATCGAGACAACGGACATACTCGACAGATCGATCGTCATGCGCGAATTCGCCAAGCGAGCCGACCTCACCATGTTCCCGGAAGGTGAGAAGCTGACGGACCACCTGACCAAGGATGAGCAGACGGAGCTTGGCAACTGGCTTGAAAGCCAGGGCGTACCGCTGCAATCGGTGATCCGCATGAAGCCCTGGATGATCCTCTCCATGGCGTCGCAGCCCGACTGCGAGTCAAAGCGTCAGGCCGCTGGCGCAAAGATCCTCGACGTCGACCTCGCACAGCGGGCGAGGGAGGCCGGCAAGACCGTAGGCGGGCTGGAAACGCTCGGCGAGCAGTTCGAGGCACTCAATTCCTTCTCGACTGAGATCCAGATGCGGGCGCTGCTCAGCACCGCCGCCATGGGCGACCGGATCAACGACGTCATGGAAACGCTGGTCAACCTCTATGTCTCGGGCGAGACAGGCATGTTCACACCCGCTGTCCTCGAGCTTGTTCCCCATGACAGCGAGGAGGTAGCGGATTATGCCGAATTCGAGGAGCGGGTGGTCCTGAAGCGCAACCACCTGATGGCCGCGCGCGCGCAGAAATACCTGAACGAAGGCGGGGCATTCATCGCTGTCGGCGCCCTCCATCTGCCCGGTTCCGAAGGCCTGATCGAGCTGTTCCGGGTCGCTGGATGGACGGTCGAGAAGGCCTACTGAAGCGCGTAATTGGACAATAACGGAACTCTATACGCGTGCTCGACGTTCTAGCGGGCATGATGAATGGAGAACCTGTTCTATGACGAACTACGATCCCACCCGTGAACCACCGCGTGATCCGCGCGATCCGGGCGCTCCGCTCGGCGCTCAACCACAGCCGGCAGCCAATCAGACCGTCGTTCGCTCTGGCGGCAGTGGTTCTCTCGTTATCGCAGCCGTAGTGGCAGCGATCCTTGTTATCCTGTTCCTCGTCTTTGGCGGTGGCGCGATGTTCAGCAGCAACGACTCGCCCGACACCACGACGACCGTGGCGCCTGAGACGACGACACCAGCTGCACCCGACGCAACACCGGCTCCGCCGGCGACCGATACCGCTCCGGCTCCGACCACGCCTGCGCCGGACACCACGACACCTCCGGCAACGCCGGACACCACCACCACGCCTCCTGCAGACGGTGGTTCAACGACGACGCCAGCACCTGCACAGTAAGGCTTGCGAGAGAAGTCTCAAAAGAAAATGGCCGCGGTCTCCCTCGGCCATTTACATATCCGATAATTGGACTTGCTTAAGAATGGATCGGCTTCGCGAAAGCTGCGAGTGCCGCTTCCTTGACAGCTTCCGACATGGTCGGGTGAGCGTGGCAGGTGCGGGCCAGGTCCTCGGAAGAACCACCGAACTCCATGAGAACGGCTGCTTCGTGGATCATTTCGCCGGCGCCGAAGCCGAGGATGTGAACGCCCAGAACCTGATCGGTCTGCTTGTCGGCGAGAACCTTCACCAGACCATCCGTCTGCAGCATCGAACGGGCGCGACCGTTCGCGCTGAAGGGGAACTTGCCGACGTTGTACTCGACGCCCGCCTTCTTCAGCTCTTCCTCGGTCTTACCGACGGAAGCGACCTCGGGGCTCGTGTAGACGACGCCCGGAATGACGTTGTAGTTCACATGGCCAGCCTGACCGGCGATGATCTCGGCAACGGCAACGCCTTCTTCCTCAGCCTTGTGCGCGAGCATCGGGCCGGCAACCACGTCGCCGATGGCGTAGACGCCCGGCACGTTAGTGCGCAGATGTCCGTCGACCTTCACGCGGCCGCGCTCATCAACCTCGATACCGGCTTCCTGAAGACCCAGACCTGCCGTGTAGGGCTTGCGGCCCGTGGACACCAGAACAACGTCTGCTTCGATGGTTTCGCTATCACCGCCCTTTGCAGGCTCGAAGCTGACGGAAGCGCCGTTCTCGCTGCGCTGAACGGCCGTGACCTTCGCGCCGAGCTTGAAGGTGAAGCCCTGCTTGGCGAGCAGGCGCTGGAACTGCTTGGCGATCTCGCAGTCCATGCCGCCGAGGATATTGTCGAGGTATTCGACAACCGTCACTTCAGCGCCGAGGCGTGCCCAGACCGAACCGAGCTCGAGGCCAATGACACCGCCGCCAACGACGACGAGCTTGCCTGGAACCTTGTCCAGCACCAGTGCGCCGGTGGAGGAAACGATGACCTTCTCGTCGAACTCGACGTTCACGCCGGGGATGCCGGCAACTTCCGAACCGGTGGCGATGACGATGTTCTTCGTCTCGACCGTCTGCTCGGCGCCGTCCTCAGCCGTCACAACGACCTTGCCAGCGGCAGCAATGCGACCGGTGCCGCGGAAGATCGCGATCTTGTTCTTCTTCATCAGGAAGTCGAGACCCTTGACGTTCTGCTCGACCGTTTGGGCGCGATGTGCCATCAGCTTCTCAAGGTTGACGGAAACGCCGCTCACCTCGATGCCGAGCTTGTCGAAGGAATGCTGTGCCTCAGCATACATTTCAGTTGCGTGCAGCAGGGCCTTGGAAGGGATGCAGCCGACATTGACGCAGGTGCCGCCGTGGTTCGGCAGCTTCTCCACCACTGCAGTCTTGAGGCCGAGCTGTGCTGCCTTGATGGCGCATACATAGCCGCCAGGGCCGGTTCCGATTACAACGACGTCGAATTGCTCTGGCATGGTTCTTTCCTGCCTGTCTTGGGGCAGCGCTAACATCGCTGCTGAACTGGAAAATAATCTACCGGGAGGCTTCATCCGCAATCCCCTCTATGGGGAAGAAGCAGGCGAAGCCGTCCCGGTCGCTTAAATTAGAGGTCCAGAACCAGACGCTCTGGGTCCTCGAGCACGTCCTTGATGCGGACGAGGAAGGTCACGGCTTCCTTGCCGTCGACGATGCGGTGATCGTAGGAGAGCGCCAGGTACATCATCGGGCGGATGACGATCTGACCGCCGACGACCATCGGACGCTCCTGGATCTTGTGCATGCCGAGGATGCCTGACTGCGGTGCGTTCAGGATCGGGGTCGACATCAGCGAGCCGTAGACGCCACCGTTGGAGATGGTGAACGTACCGCCCTGCATGTCAGCCATCGAGAGCTTGCCGTCGCGGGCAGCAGCACCGAGGCGGCCGATTTCCTTCTCGATCTCCGCGATCGACATCTGGTCAGCATCGCGAACGACCGGAACCACCAGACCCTTGTCCGTGCCGACGGCAACGCCGACGTGGCAGTAGTTCTTGTAGACGAGGTCGGTGCCGTCGATCTCGGCGTTAACAGCCGGGATTTCCTTCAGCGCGTGGCAGGCCGCCTTGGTGAAGAAGCCCATGAAGCCAAGCTTCACGCCGTGCTTCTTCTCGAACAGGTCCTTGTACTTCTTGCGCAGCTCCATGACAGCCGTCATGTCCACTTCGTTGAAGGTGGTGAGCATGGCTGCGGTCTGCTGCGCGTCCTTGAGGCGGCGCGCGATGGTCTGGCGCAGGCGGGTCATCTTCACCCGCTCCTCGCGAACCTCGTCTGCCGGAGCGGACGGAGCGCGGGCAACCTGCGGAGCCGGAGCCGGCGCCGGAGCAGCGGTCGTGCCGCGTGCAACGGCTGCCAGTACGTCACCCTTGAGCACCTGACCGTCCTTGCCGGAACCGGAAACCTGACCAGCGGCGAGGTTGTTTTCGGCGAGCAGCTTGGCAGCCGACGGAGCGGGCGGACGGTTGCGAGCCTCGACCGGGCCTTCGCCTGCGATGTCGGCGGTCTTCTCGGCGGCTTCGGCGGTGGTGCTTGCACCAGCAGCGCCTGCAGCCTGTGCAACGGCAGCGGGCTTGGCAGCAGCAGCGCCAGCACCTTCACCGATCATGCCCAGAAGAGCGCTGACGCCAACGGTGTCGCCTTCCTTGGCAACGATCTCCTGCAGCACGCCTGCTGCAGGGGCCGGTACTTCAACGGTCACCTTGTCGGTTTCCAGCTCGACCAGCGGCTCGTCAACGGCGATCGCATCGCCCACCTTCTTGTACCAGCGGCCAATGGTGGCTTCGGATACGGATTCACCCAGAGTGGGTACGCGAATTTCGGTTGTCATATTGAAATTTCCGTTCGCTCTGTCTCGTTAATCAGCCCAGTGCGTCTTCCAGCAGGGCGGCGAGTTGTTGGAGGTGCTTGGACATGAGGCCGGTTGCAGGCGAAGCCGAAGCCGGGCGGCCTGCGTAGCGGGCGCGCTTGTGCTTGGCATCCATGTGCTGCAGGACCCATTCCAGGTAAGGCTCGATGAACGACCAGGCACCCATGTTCTTGGGCTCTTCCTGGCACCAGACGATCTCCGCATTCTTGAAACGCGACAGCTCGTTGATGAGCGCCTTGGCCGGGAACGGATAGAGCTGTTCCACGCGCAGCAGGTAGATGTCGTCGATGCCACGCTTCTCGCGCTCTTCGTAAAGGTCGTAGTAGACCTTGCCCGAAGAGATCACGACGCGACGGATCTTGGCATCCTTCTGCAGCTTGATCGGCTGATCCTTCAGGTACTCCGCATCGTCCCACAGCAGGCGGTGGAACGTGGACTCACCCGACATCTCGGCCAGTGTCGACACGGCGCGCTTGTGGCGCAGCAGCGACTTCGGCGTCATCAGGATCAGCGGCTTGCGGAAGTCGCGCTTCATCTGACGGCGCAGGATGTGGAAGTAGTTCGCCGGCGTGGTGACGTTGGCGACCTGCATGTTGTCTTCGGCGCAGAGCTGGAGGAAACGCTCCAGACGAGCCGAGGAGTGCTCCGGACCCTGACCTTCGTAGCCGTGCGGCAGAAGGCAGACGAGACCGGACATGCGCAGCCACTTGCGTTCACCCGAAGAGATGAACTGGTCGAACACCACCTGGGCACCGTTGGCGAAATCGCCGAACTGGGCTTCCCACATGGTCAGCGCGCGGGGCTCGGACAGCGAGAACCCGTACTCGAAGCCAAGCACTGCCTCTTCCGAAAGCATCGAGTTGATGACTTCGTAGTGGGCCTGCTGAGGTCCGAGGTTGTTGAGCGGAATGTGGCGGCTCTCGTCCTTCTGGTCGTAGAGAACCGAGTGACGCTGCGAGAAGGTGCCGCGCTCGGAGTCCTGACCGGAGAGACGGATCGGGTTGCCGTCGAGCAGGATCGAACCGAACGCGAGTGCTTCGGCCGTCGCCCAGTCGAGGCCTTCGCCCGTCTCGATCATCTGCTTGCGGTTTTCCAGGAAGCGGGTGATCGTGCGGTGCGGCTCGAAGCCTTCCGGCACTTCCGTCAGCTTCTTGCCGATCTGCTTCAGCGTCTTCAGCGGTACGGCGGTCTTGCCGCGGCGCTGCTCGTCAGCCTCGTCAGCCGTGCGGAGGCCGGACCACGCGCCGTCCAGCCAGTCGGCCTTGTTGGGCTTGTAGGACTGGCCGGCTTCGAACTCGTTTTCGAGCTTGGCACGCCAGTCGGCACGCATCTGGTCGACTTCAGCCTGGGTGATCAGGCCTTCCTGGATGAGCTTGTCGCTGTAGATCTGCGCTGTCGTGCGATGCGCGCGGATCTTACGGTACATGATCGGCTGCGTGAACGCCGGCTCGTCACCTTCATTGTGACCGAAGCGGCGGTAGCAGAACATGTCGATGACGACAGGCTTGTGGAACGTCTGACGGAACTCGGTCGCGACCTTCGCAGCGTAGACAACAGCTTCCGGATCGTCGCCGTTGACGTGGAAGATCGGCGCTTCGATCATCTTGGCAACGTCGGACGGATACGGCGAGGAACGCGAGAAATACGGGTTCGTCGTGAAGCCGATCTGATTGTTGATGATGAAGTGCACGGTGCCCGCAACGCGGTGGCCGCGCAGGCCAGAGAGACCAAGGCACTCTGCAACCACGCCCTGGCCCGCGAAGGCGGCGTCGCCGTGGATGAGCAGCGGCATGACCTTGGCGCGTTCCTGGATCGGAACGATCTCTTCCCGCTTGCGGCCGAATAGCTGGTCCTGCTTGGCGCGGGCCTTGCCCATGACCACCGGATTTACGATTTCCAGGTGCGACGGGTTGGCGGTCAGCGAAAGGTGGACGTTGTTGCCGTCGAACTCACGGTCAGACGAAGCACCGAGGTGGTACTTCACGTCGCCCGAACCTTCAACGTCGTCCGGAGCGAACGAACCGCCCTTGAACTCGTGGAAGATTGCGCGGTGCGGCTTGGCCATCACCTGGCTCAGCACGTTCAGGCGGCCGCGGTGGGCCATGCCCAGTACGATTTCCTTCAGGCCCATCTGGCCGCCGCGCTTGATGATCTGCTCGAGAGCAGGGATCAGCGACTCGCCACCATCAAGACCGAAGCGCTTGGTGCCCTTGTACTTGACGTCGATGAACTGCTCGAAGCCTTCGGCCTCGATCAGCTTCTGCAGGATTGCCTTCTTGCCGTTCGGGGTGAATTCCACACCCTTGTCCGGACCCTCGATGCGTTCCTGGATCCATGCCTTTTCCTCCGGGTTGGAGATGTGCATGAATTCGACGCCGATGGTGCCGCAATAGGTGCGCTTCAGGATGTCGAGCATCTGCCGGACGGTGGCGTACTCGAGGCCCAGAACGTTGTCGATGAAGATCGGACGGTCGAAATCGGCTTCCGTGAAGCCGTAGGCCGACGGGGAAAGCTCGTTGTAATCCTCGAGGGGATTTGCGAGGCCGAGCGGGTCCAGGTTCGCGTGCAGGTGACCACGCATGCGGTATGCGCGGATCATCATGATCGCGTGGACGGAGTCGGTCGTGGCCTGGCGGATCTGTTCGGCCGTCTGGCCTGAGCCTGCCTGAGCCTTCTTTTCCAGCTTGCCCTTGATGTGGGTTTCAATCGCGCCCCAGTTTCCATCGAGCGCTGAAATCAGTTCGCCATTGGCGGTAACCGGCCAGTTCTTCTTCTTCCAGGAGGCGCCGGCGGCGCTCTTCTTGACGGCTTCAGCGTCATCCTTGAGCTGCTTGAAAAAGGCCTGCCAGTCTTCGCTTACGGAATTTGGATCATTCTCGTAAGCGGCATGCAGCTCCTCGATATAGGCGGCATTGCCACCATAGAGGAACGACGTAACCGAGAATTCTTCGTTGGCCTGATCTTGCCGTGCCATTTTATCTAGCCGGGACTATGCCCGGTCTCCTCTTAGCCGGTAAAGCAGACGACACGCTGATATGGTAAGACCTGCCCTGGCATTGCCGGGGCAGGCTTCCACTTTCGAGATGCGTAACCGTGCTGCTGGTTCCACCCTAATCGTCTTGTTTGTTAGCCTTTGATTGCTTCGACGAGGGTTGTTCCGAGACGTGCAGGCGACGGGGAAACGCGGATGCCCGCGCGCTCCATCGCTGCGATCTTGCTCTCGGCGTCGCCCTTGCCACCCGACACGACAGCGCCGGCATGGCCCATCGTGCGGCCCTTCGGCGCCGTACGTCCAGCGATGAAGCCAGCCATCGGCTTCTTGCGGCCGCGCTTTGCCTCATCGAGCAGGAACTGTGCTGCGTCTTCCTCGGCCGAACCGCCGATCTCGCCGATCATGATGATCGACTTGGTCTCTTCGTCAGCGAGGAACATCTCCAGCACGTCGATGAACTCGGTGCCCTTGACCGGGTCGCCGCCGATACCGACAGCGGTGGTCTGGCCGAGGCCCTCGTTCGAGGTCTGGAAAACTGCCTCGTATGTAAGCGTTCCGGAACGCGAAACAACGCCCACCGAACCCTTCTTGAAGATGCTGCCCGGCATGATGCCGATCTTGCACTCGTTCGGGGTCAGAACGCCGGGGCAGTTCGGGCCGATCAGGCGCGAGCTGGAGCGATCGAGGCGAGCCTTCACCTTGACCATGTCTGCGACCGGGATGCCTTCGGTGATGCAGACGATCAGCGGGATCTCAGCCTCGATGGCCTCGATGATGGCTGCCGCCGCACCTGCTGGCGGAACGTAGATCACCGAAGCGTCGGCGCCGGTGCGCTCCTTGCCTTCAGCGACGGAAGCGAAGATCGGCAGGGTTTCGCCCTTGGAGCCGGTCCACGTCTCGCCACCCTTGGACGGATGAATGCCGCCGACCATCTGGGTGCCGTAGTAGGCCAGCGCCTGCTCGGTGTGGAAGGTACCGGTCTTGCCGGTAAGGCCCTGAACAAGAACCTTTGTATCTTTGTTGATAAGGATGGACATTATTTCCGGTCCTTTGAAATTTGTCTGATCTGGCTAGGTTGACTGGTCTGGCAGTGGGAAGCGGCGCCTGGTCTCTGGGAAGAAGCCCGGCGCCAGCTCTTGTCCTTAGCCGTTGACAGCCTTGACGATTTTCTGGGCTGCGTCGTCCAGATCGTCCGCGGAAATGACGTTCAGGCCACTTTCGTTGATGATCTTCTTACCCAGCTCGACATTGGTACCTTCCAGTCGAACAACCAGCGGAACCTGCAGGCCAACTTCCTTCACAGCAGCGATTACGCCCTCTGCGATAACATCGCAGCGCATGATGCCGCCAAAGATGTTGACCAGGATGCCCTTCACTGCCGGATCGGCGGTGATGATCTTGAACGCTGCCGTCACCTTCTCCTTGGTGGCGCCGCCGCCAACGTCGAGGAAGTTTGCCGGCTCTGCGCCGTAGAGCTTGATGATGTCCATCGTCGCCATGGCAAGGCCTGCGCCGTTGACCATGCAGCCGATGTTGCCGTCGAGCGCCACATAGGCGAGGTCCCACTTGGAAGCCTCGATTTCCTTGGCGTCTTCCTCGGTCGTGTCACGCAGAGCGCGAACGTCCTCGTGGCGGAACAGGGCGTTGCCGTCGAAGGAAACCTTGGCGTCCAGGACGCGCAGGCAGCCGTTCTTCATGACGATCAGCGGGTTGATCTCGAGCAGGCTCATGTCCTTCTCGACAAAAGCCTTGTAGAGGATGGGGAACAGCGTCTCGCCGTCCTTGGCTGCTTCGCCTTCAAGCTTCAGCGACGCGTTGATCTTCGCTACGTCCTCAGCCGTCACACCTGCTTCCGGATCGATCGGCAGGGTCAGGATCTTCTCAGGCGTGTGCTCGGCAACGGCCTCGATGTCCATGCCGCCTTCGGTGGAGACCACGAAAGCAACGCGGCCGACGGAGCGGTCAACCAGGATCGACAGGTAGAGCTCGCGATCAATGTCGGCGCCGTCTTCGATGTAGAGACGGTTGACCTGCTTGCCCTCAGGACCGGTCTGCGCGGTCACCAGGGTATTGCCAAGCATTTCCTTGGAGTGGGAAACAGCTTCTTCAATGCTGAAGGCGAGGCGAACGCCGCCCTTTGCGTCCGGGCCGAGTTCCTTGAACTTGCCCTTGCCGCGGCCACCAGCGTGGATCTGGCTCTTGACCACGTAAAGCGGACCGGGGAGGGACTTTGCCGCAGCCTCAGCCTCGTCAGCTTTGAGGATGGCGACGCCTTCAGCAACCGGTGCTCCGTAGGCCTTGAGCAGCTGCTTGGCCTGATACTCGTGAATGTTCATGCCGGTGAAATCCTAGTTCTTGAGGCTTGGGGCGATTTCGGCGCAAGCGGTGCAGAGGCTTTCCACTGCAGCAACCGAGTTGTCGAACATGGCCTGTTCGTTCTTGTCCATGTCGATCTCGACGATGCGCTCGACGCCATTCGCGCCGATGACGACCGGCACGCCGACGTAGATGTCCTTGAGGCCGTACTGACCGTCGAGGTGCGCTGCGCAGGGCAGGACGCGCTTCTGGTCCTTGAGGAAGCTTTCAGCCATGAGGATGGCTGCGGCTGCCGGAGCGTAGTAGGCCGAACCGGTCTTCAGCAGGCCGACGATCTCTGCGCCACCATCGCGGGTGCGCTGAACGATCTGGTCGAGCTTCTCCTGCGAGGTCCAGCCCATCTTGACGAGGTCCGGGAGCGGGATGCCGGCAACGGTGGAGTAGCGGGTCAGCGGAACCATGGTGTCGCCGTGGCCGCCGAGCACGAAAGCGGTAACGTCCTTGACGGAAACGTTGAACTCTTCAGCCAGGAAGTAGCGGAAACGTGCGGAGTCCAGAACGCCGGCCATGCCAACGACATGGGTCTTCGGCAGGCCCGAGAACTTCTGCAGAGCCCAGACCATCGCATCGAGAGGATTGGTGATGCAGATGACGAAGGCGTTCGGAGCGTACTTGGCGATACCCGCGCCAACCTGCTCCATGACCTTGAGGTTGATGCCCAGCAGGTCGTCACGGCTCATGCCCGGCTTGCGCGGAACGCCAGCGGTCACGATGCAGACGTCGGCGCCTTCGATGGCGGAGTAGTCGTTTGCGCCGAGGTAGTTGGCGTCGAAGCCGTCGATCGGGGAGGACTCGGCAATGTCCAGTCCCTTGCCCTGGGGCGTTCCCTCGGCGATGTCGAACAGAACGACGTCACCCAGTTCCTTGAGGCCAGCCAAATGGGCGAGCGTGCCGCCGATCATGCCTGAACCGATAAGAGCAATTTTCTTGCGAGCCATAAAGTCGAATCCTCTAGCGACATGCCGACGGTAACAAACACCACGGCTGAATTGCGGCGCGCGGAAAGACGGCTGTCTATCCGTTTCGGATGGTGGCATAGCCCCGTGCGACAAAAAATTCAACGCATTATTTTGGCGTTAAATTTTTCAATCGTTTATAACGTCTGCGGCTTACGTGAACGTCAAAATTTATGGGCATATCGTCAAAATTCACCTATTGGAAAATGGTGATGACGACGTTCATCACTCAGCCGGCAGTTGTGGCTGCGGCTGCGCTCTGGTCGGCCCACTCACGACTCTGCATCTCCGTGAGGCGTGAAACGGTGCGGGCAAACTCGAAGCTTTCCACGCCTGTTGTGGCTAGATAGAGCGCTTCCGGCCGAGCGCCAGCAGAAACAAAAATGCGGGTCTTTGCCTCGTACATGGCGTCAATGAGCAGGATGAACCGCTTGGCCGCGTTGCGCTGCGGCAGGTCCATGACCGGAACATGATCAATGAAGAGTGTGGAGTAGCGCTGGGTCAGCGCCAGATAATCGCGCGCGGCGAGAGGCGTTTCGCAGAGTTCTGCAAAGGTGAAGCGGGCGGCATTGCGCGATGCGCGGGGCACGAGGATCTTGCGACCCATGACTTCGACGTGGTCCTCGGCGACCTTGCCGCCGTCAACCACGCTGTCCCATGCCTCGTCCATCATCTGGTCGGTTTCGGGGCTGAGCGGCGTCATGTAGACGGGAAGGCGGTTGAGCTTCTCCATCCGGTAGTCCGTGTCGGCCACCAGGTTCAGCACCTTCACATGCTCCTTGAGGAGCTTGATGAAGGGAAGGAAGAGGCCGCGGTTGAGGCCGTCACGGTAGAGATGCTCCGGATCGACGTTGGACGTCGCGATCAGCACAACCCCGTGCTCGAACAGGGCGGAGAACAGACGCGACAGGATCATTGCATCCGCAATGTCCGTCACCGTAAATTCGTCAAAGCAGAGAACCCAGGCCTCCTCGGCAAGGGCTGCGGCCACGGGAGGAATAGGGTCGGTTTCCTTGGTCTTGCCGTCCTTCAAAGCCTGACGGTGCCGGGAAATCCGGTCATGGACATTGGCCATGAAGTCGTTGAAGTGGACGCGACGCTTGGCACGGGCCGGAACGATGTCGAAAAACATGTCCATCAGCATGGACTTTCCGCGGCCCACTTCGCCGTGGATGTAGAGGCCCATGATCGGGTCGCTGGTCTTCTTGCCCTTGCCGAAAAGCCAGCCAAGCGCGCGGGATTTCCGCGCCATACGCTTGTCCTGAATCCGGTCTATCAGCAGGTCGAGTTCTTTGACGACCCTTTCCTGAGCTGAATCCCGTTTGACAGCACCCGTCTCGACCAGATGATCGTATCGTTGCGCGACCGTGAGATGCGTGGCGAGGCCATCACGCACATGCATTGGCAAGTTCCGTAATAACAGCGCATCACGACAGGTAGCGGTCCGGAAAAAGCTGCCTGTCGCTGCAATTGAGCGTTCAGTCGGATTGGTTAGTGCAATCCCGGTAAAAGTGGATAGCGGTTTTCCGTCCGGAATTGCACAAAATCAATAGCTGGACCGCCGGAGCAATCCTCTGAACGTGAGAGACGGCCTAGCGCGAGAGCGAGATCGGCTGGCCGGTCGAGGTCGAGCCGCTGAAGTTCTGGCCGCCGCCGGAGAGCCGAGCGAGCACTTCGCCGTTCTCGTTGTAGAAGGTCAGCTGGCTGCCACTCACGTTCCACGACTTCACGCCGTCGATCGGGGCGGGGCAGCGCAGCGGGCCGGCACGGTAGCCCTGGCCGAACTTGGTCTGCGGCGTCGCCACACGGCAGCTCTCGCCACCAACGTTTACGTTCCACACACCGGCAACACCACCTGCGCTGATGGCCGGACCTTCAGGCGCGGCGCCGGCATTCGGATCAAGTGCAGCGACATCCGTTCCCTGCGCGGGAGCCTGGGGGAAAGCGGTGGAAGGGTTGCCAGACGGCGAGGATGGAGGCGGCAACTGGCTGTTGCTGATTGCGCCAGACGGAGCGGGCGTCAATGGCGGAGGCGCCGACGGCGCCGGGGAAAAGCGAGAAGACCCGCAACCCGCCAGAGCGAGCGAGAGAAGCGAGACAATAAAAACTCCGGACTTCGCACTGAACATCCGTTTCTCCGTACCTGTCCTGATCTATGGCCCCCGACACTGATTATGTCGAAGACCTAGGGTGAATACAACTCGTTAGGGCCAATGGCGCGCTTCTACAAGAGCCAATGTTTTTCTACAATGTGTTAAGGAACACCGATCCTGCAATGGCGTTAGGCTGTATTGCTGGTGAAAGGTACCCCTCATGATCAAGTGGATTCTCATTCTTCTGATCATTGCGGCAATTGCAGGCCTGCTCGGCATGAACAGTCTCGCCGGCGCGGCGATGACCGGCGTGAAGATCCTGATCACGATCATGCTGGTTCTGTTCCTGCTGGTCGTTTTGGGCTTGGTTGCGATCTTCTGAAGCCATTCTGGCGCTGGTAATTTTCCACGTCATCCGCCATATAGCCCCCATACCCTTATGGGACAGGTGAGTTCATGGCTGAATTGGCGCGTTTTGCGAAAATGAATGGTCTTGGCAACGCTATCATCGTTGCCGACATGCGGGGACGCAGTGATCGCGTGACCCCGGATGCCGCGCGCGCGCTGGCTGCCGATCAAGTCACCACCTTCGACCAGATCATGGCGATCTATGATCCCGTCGTTGCTGGCACCGACAACTATATCGAGATTCTCAATTGCGATGGAACGCAGGCGCAGGCCTGCGGTAACGGCACACGCTGTGTCGTTCAGGCGCTCGCTGCTGAAACCGGCCGGAAGACCTTCACCTTCGAGACCAAGGCAGGCATATTGACGGCTGAAGAGCACGAGGATGGCCGCATCTCCGTGGACATGGGCAAGCCCCGCTTCGGCTGGAAGGACATCCCGCTTGCGGAAGAGTTCGCGGACACGAGCAATATCGAGCTGCAGGTTGGGCCGATTGACGCGCCGATCGTTCATTCCCCGTCGGTGGCTTCCATGGGCAATCCGCATGCGATCTTCTGGGTCGACCGCGACGTGAATGAGTATGAGCTCGACCGCTTCGGCCCGATGCTGGAAAATCACCCGATCTTCCCGGAGAAGGCGAACATCACCATCGCTCAGGTAACGAGCCCCAAGACGTTGACCATGCGCACATGGGAACGCGGCGCGGGACTGACGCTGGCCTGCGGTTCTGCAGCCTGCGCGACGGCTGTTTCCGCCGCTCGTACCGGTCGCACTGGCCGCCGCGTCACCGTTACCCTTCCGGGCGGGGATCTGGAGATCTACTGGCGCGAGGACGACCACGTCATAATGACCGGACCGGCGGAATGGGAGTTTGCTGGCCGCTTTGACCCGCTTACCGGAGTCTGGCAGCGGGAAACGGAAGGCGTCGCCTGATGGCTGTAGACGTTCTGACATTCGGCTGCCGCCTCAACACCTACGAATCCGAGGTAATAAAGCGCGAGGCGGGTGCCGCCGGCCTCGATGCGCTCGAGGGGGGCGCCATCGTCGTCAACACCTGCGCGGTGACGGCTGAAGCCGTGCGTCAGGCGCGCCAGGCAATCCGCAAGGCACGTCGCGAAAACCCGGACGCACGCATCATCGTCACTGGCTGCGCGGCGCAGACTGAGCCAGGCACCTTCGAAGCTATGGAAGAAGTCGATCTGATCCTCGGGAACGAGGAGAAGCTGAAGGCTCAAAGCTATCGTGCGCTGCCGGAATTCGGCGTGAACCAATTCGAGAAGGTGCGCGTCAACGATATTATGGAAGTGCGCGAGACGGCTTCCCATATGGTCGAAGCCATCGAGGGCAGGGCCCGCGCCTTTGTGCAGGTGCAGAACGGCTGCGACCACCGCTGCACCTTCTGCATCATTCCTTATGGCCGAGGTAACTCGCGCTCCGTGCCCATGGGTGCGGTGGTGGATCAGGTTCGCAAGTTGGTCGAGAATGGTTATGCGGAAGTGGTCCTGACCGGCGTCGACCTGACCAGCTTCGGCACGGATCTCCCCGGCAGCCCGCGTCTCGGCAAGCTTGTCCGCACGATCCTGAAGAATATTCCGGAACTGTGCCGCCTGCGCCTCTCGTCCATCGACTCCATCGAGGCTGATGCCGAACTCATGGCGGCACTGGCAGAGGAAGAGCGGCTGATGCCGCATCTCCATCTCTCGCTTCAGGCGGGTGATGACATGATCCTGAAGCGCATGAAGCGCCGTCACCTGCGCGCCGATTCCATCCGCTTCTGCGAGGAAGTCCGCCGTCTGCGCCCCGACGTCGTGTTCGGTGCGGACATTATCGCCGGTTTTCCGACCGAGACGGAAGAGATGTTCCAGAACTCGCTGCGCATCGTGGATGAATGCGGCCTGACGCATCTGCATGTCTTCCCCTACAGCCCGCGCCAGGGAACGCCTGCTGCCCGCATGCCGCAGGTGTCGCGCGAGGTGGCAAAGGAACGCGCTGGCCGTCTTCGGGAGGTGGGTGACCGGGCTTATCGCAATCACCTGGCCTTGCTCACGGGAACGCGTCAGCGCATCCTTGTGGAAAAGGAAGGTCTCGGCCGCACGGAAGGTTTCACCCTGGCATCGGTGCCGATGGGCACCCCGGGCGAGATCATCGACGCACATATCGCAGGCCATGATGGTGAGCGCCTTGTCGCTGCGCTCCATCAGGCCGCTTGAAGGTAGGGGTTAATGGCACTCGGCTTCATCAAGAAGGTTTTTTCGTTCGGCAAGTCGGAGCCTGAAAAGCAGGATGTTCCGGAGGCGACCGACAACACGGAAGACGCGGCTGTCGCGCCTGCCGAAGAGGTTGCTGCCCAGCCCGAGACGACCCCAGACGCTGAACCGGCGTCAGCCACGGAAGACTTGACGGAGGAACCTGCGCCCGAAGCCCTCGCTCCAGAGCCAGAGCCAGAGCCAGAGCCAGAGCCAGAGCCAGAGCCAGAGCCCGTTGTTGCGCCTGCTTCGCGCATTGTGGTGTCCGAGACCGTTGCTGAGAAGGTCGAGGAAGAAGCCGCCGCGCCCACCGAAGAACCGCGCAAGCCCTGGTTCCAGCGTCTGCGTGAAGGCCTGTCCCGTTCGTCCCGCGAGCTGCGCGACAACATTGCCGGCATTTTCCTCAAGCGCAAGCTTGATGAAGACACACTCGAGGAGCTGGAAGACGTGCTCCTGCGCGCTGATCTCGGCATGGAAACTGCGCTGCGCATCACCGATACGCTGGCTTCCGGCCGTTTCGGCAAGGACATCTCCGGCGCCGAGGTGCAGACCATCATGGCGACGGAGATCGAAAAGGTGCTGGCGCCTGTCGCGAAGCCTCTGGAGCTCGATCTCTCGCACAAGCCGCACGTGGTTCTCGTTGTGGGCGTCAACGGTACCGGCAAGACCACGACGATCGGCAAGCTGGCTGCAAAACTTTCTGCGGGTGGCCTCAAGGTCATGCTGGCGGCTGGCGACACATTCCGTGCGGCTGCGATCGAACAGCTCAAGATCTGGGGCGAGCGCACCGGCTCCGAGGTGGTTTCCTCGAAGCTCGGCGCTGATGCTGCCGGTCTCGCCTACGATGCCTACGAGCGCGCCAAGGCCGCAGGCTCGGACGTGCTCATCATCGATACGGCTGGTCGCCTGCAGAACAAGGCCGAGCTGATGGCGGAGCTGGAAAAGGTGGTCCGCGTCCTCGGGAAGCACGATCCGGAAGCGCCGCACACCGTTCTCCAGACCCTCGATGCGACGACCGGACAAAACGCCCTTAATCAGGTCGAAATCTTCCGCAACGTTGCTGGCGTCTCCGGCCTGGTCATGACCAAGCTGGACGGTACCGCGCGCGGCGGCATCCTTGTCGCCATCGCGGCCAAGCACAAGCTCCCCGTCTATTTCATCGGGGTTGGCGAAGGCATTGATGATCTGGAACCTTTCTCGGCTGGCGATTTCGCCAAGGCGATCGCAGGAGTAGCGTGAATGACGGACAAGACAGTTCTTGAGCGTGAGCCTTCTGACCCCAATCGGCAGGAGATCAACCCGCTCCTGAAACTGGCGCTGGAACTCGGGCCGCTGCTCGTCTTCTTCTTCGCCAACTCTCGCGGCGAATGGATCGTCGGGAAGTTCCCCGCTCTCGCTTCGCTCGGTGGTCCACTCTTTGTCGCCACGGCCCTCTTCATGGTGGCGACGGCGATTGCGCTGCTGGCCTCGTGGATCCTCACGCGCACCATCCCGATCATGCCGCTGGTCTCTGGCGCGGTCGTCTTCGTCTTCGGTGCGCTGACGCTCTTCCTGCAAGACGAGACCTTCATCAAGATGAAGCCCACCATCGTCAATTCGCTCTTTGCGGCGGTGCTTCTGGGCGGACTGCTCTTTGGCAAGTCGCTGTTGGGTTATGTGTTTGACTCAGCCTTCAAGCTGGATGAGGAGGGCTGGCGCAAGCTTACCCTCCGCTGGGGCCTGTTCTTCATCTTCCTGGCGATCGCCAATGAAGTGGTCTGGCGAATGTTCTCCACGGACGCCTGGGTGGCCTTCAAGGTCTGGGGCATCATGCCGATCACGGTGCTGTTCACCATGTGCCAGATGCCCCTCATCATGCGTCATTCGACGGACGACAAGTTCAAGTCCTGATCTTTACGCGCAGCTTCAATGGCGCTGGCGACAGTGGCATTGAAGCTCACTTCCGGCTCGCGCACTTCCTGGATGTGCAGCAGCCGCTTTGCCTGGCCTGAAGCGCCGACCAGATAGACCTTTGCTCCCTGACGCGCTGCCTTGGTGACAAATCCCCGGATGGTCGAAGCGCCCGTGGAGTCGAGCAGGCTCGCCTCCGACAGATCAACCACATAGGCTTTTGGAGCGGTGCCGATCCGATCCATCACATTGCCGATGCTGGCTGCTGCGCCGAAGAAGAACGCGCCCGAAATCTTGTAGATGACGATGTTGTCGTCCGTGCGCATGTCCTTCGAATAGCGCTGGTGCCCATTGCCAAGCTCGTCGGCCTCATCTGCGGGGATCAGTGGTTGGGCGTCGCTCTCCACCGAAACAGAGGTGGACATGCGGTGGAGGAATAGAAGCGCGCTCAGCGCAAAGCCGATCACGATGCCTTCGGTCAGATCGCGGAAAATCACCAGCAGGAATGTGATGATGACGACTGCTGCATCGCCCTTGGAGCTGCGCACGAGCGCGGCGAACTGGTGGCGTTCTGCCATATTCCACGAGACCACAACCAGGATGGCGGCAAGTGCAGCCAGCGGAATGTAGAAAGCAAGCGGCGCTGCCAGCAGCATGAAGGCCAGCAGGAACAGCGAATGCAGCATGCCGGAGACCGGACCCCGCGCGCCAGCGCGAATGTTGGAAGCTGTACGCGCAATCGTGCCGGTCACGCAGAAGCCACCAAACAGGGCGGAGCCCACGTTCGCCACACCCTGAGCCACCAGCTCGCAGTTGGAGCGATGCCGCCCGCCGCTCATCGAGTCTGCAACCACAGCCGAAAGCAGGCTTTCGATTGCGCCAAGCAGCGTGAAGGACATTGCGGCGGGCAGAACTTCCACGACCTTCTCCATCGAGAGGTTTGGCAGGTGCGGAACCGGGAAAGCCTGCGGGATGCCGCCAAAGCGCGTACCGATGGTTTCGACCGGCAGATTGAGCGCCCAGGCTGCGAGCGTTGCACCAGCGACTGCAATTAGCAGGCCCGGCCAGTGCGGCTTGTACTTGCGCAGGATGAGGATCACTGCTGCCGCCAGTACGGCGAGTGTGACCGTCGGAATATTCATCGTCGGCATCGCTGCGCCCAGCGCTTGAAGCTTCGGCAGGAGCGGTCCCGGTTCGGGCTCCGACAGGGTCAGTCCGAAGAAATCCTTCAGCTGGCTCGAGAAGATGATGACCGCGATGCCTGAGGTGAAGCCGACCGTGACGGGATAGGGAATGTACTTGATGAACGTCCCGAGTCTCAGCAGGCCGACCGCCATCAGCATCAGTCCGGAAAGGAAGGTGGCGAGGATCAGGCCTTCGACGCCGTAAGCTTGCGTGGTTGCCAGCACCAGCACGATGAACGCGCCAGCCGGGCCGCCGATCTGGAAGCGGCTGCCGCCGAGGGCAGAGACGAGGAAGCCGCCAACGATGGAGGTGTAGAGACCCCGTTCCGGCGAAACACCGGAAGCGATGGCGATTGCCATTGAAAGCGGCAGCGCGATGATCGCGACGGTCAGACCGGCAATTGCGTCAGCCCTGAGCTTGTCGAGGTTATAGCCTTCGCGGAGAACCGTGATCAGCTTGGGTGTGAAAAGTTCAATGAAACCTGCGTTCTGCGTACGCGCTACCATGCTTCGCCCCAAATTCGCGGGGCCGGTTGCATGACAGCAGCCTGTCCCGCATCAGTTGTCGACGGACCGGGCCGCAGCAGTTTCTTTCAGGCGGACGCCTCGGCCGCTGCCGGTGCTGGGAGCGTTGTCCCCGATGAGTTCCAGGCCAGCTGCGTCCAGAGCTTCAACGACCTTGGTAAGGGTGTCCACAACACCACGAACATTCCCCTCGCTTGCTTCCATCCTCTGGATGGTCGGAAGCGATACCCCGGCCATTTCGGCGAGCGTCTTCTGGTCAATTCCCAGAAGGGCGCGGGCGGCGCGTAGCTGTGCAGCGGTAATCATGAGGCGCTCTCGTCGAATGAGATTTGATATAGCAACAATCGAAGCTGATGTCTAGAACATCAATATTATTGTCTGACAGACAAAGAGTTGCGGTTGAGGCATCTCCATCAGAGGAACCGCCAGACGGTGGTGCGCTTCACCTCCGCGTCCTCGAGCGCCCGCGTGACGGGCACCGAATAGACGGCAAGTTCCTCGAGCCGGTCCTTCGGGCGATAGGCTCGTCCGGGATCGCCGACGAGCACCTCCACCCCCTTGTCGCGTAATGCCGAGAACCAGGGTAATAAGCGGTCCGCCATCGGCTTCTCGTAGAACACGTCTCCCGCGAGCAGCACGTCGAAACCTTCGGTCACGCCGATGAAATCTTCATCGGAAAGGGAGAAGCTCACCTGATTGGCTTCCATGTTGACCCGGCAGGCGGTGATGGCGAAGGGATCGATGTCCGTTCCGGTGACGGCAGCCGCACCCGACTTGCAGGCCGCGATGGCCACGAGGCCGGAGCCCGTCGCGAAATCCAGCACGCGCTTGCCCCTCACGGATTCAGGACGGTCGAGCACATAGCGGGAAAGTCCCTGTCCGCCCGCCCAGGCAAAGGCCCAGAAGGGTAGGGGAAGCCCGGCTTCTTCCAGCTCCTCTTCGGTCTTGTGCCAGAGGTCATAGGCCTCGTGCGCAAGCTGAAGCTGGATTTCCGGAACATGCGGCGGCGCCTGCAGGGCGGTGTTTGCCAGAATGAACTCGCGGGCGCCATCCGGTGTTATCATCGCAATCCTTTGTCAGATGCTCTTTGGGTCCAGCCCGCCCATGCGGCAGACTTCGATCCACTCGTCCTCCTGCACGGGCTGGACCGAGAGGCGGAACGAGGTGACCAGCGCCATCTTTTCCAGCGCGGGATTGGCCTTGACGTCCACGAGTTTCACCGGCTTCGGCATGTCGCAGACAGCGCGGATGTCCACGCACTCCCAGCGCGGATCGTCAGTGGATGAATCCGGATGCGCGAGTTTGCAGATCTCGACGATGCCGACGACCTCAAGCCCCTGATTGGAATGGTAGAAGAAGCCCTTGTCGCCCAGCTGCATCTGGCGCATGAAGTTGCGCGCCTGATAGTTGCGGACACCGGTCCACTCTTCGCCTTCAGCACCCTTGGCCTTCTGCTGCTCCCACGACCAGGCATCAGGCTCCGACTTGAACAACCAATACGCCATGTCGTCCTCAGGCGTCCGCAGACTTCTTCAGGACCCAGTTCCATGCGGTCACTTCGCGGGATGCGAAAAGGCCAGCGGCAACGTAGGGGTCGTTATCGGCGATCTCCTGAGCCTTCTCCAGGCTTTCGGCCTCGACGATGAGAAGGGTCCCGAACGGATTTTGATCCTCTCCGAGGAACGGGCCACCGAGCTTCACCGCGTCGCCGAGGCTTTCAATATAGGCCAGATGGGTCGGGCGGGTATCAAGCCGCAGCTGGAGGCTGTTGGGCTTGTCCTTGCAGATGATAGCGTAGAGCATGGGATTACTCCTCAATCTTCGTTTTTCAGGGGGCGGCGAAGCAGGGCTTCGACCGCTTCATCGATGGAAATCCTGCCGTCGAGAAGCGCTGCCGTGGCGTCAATGATCGGCGCTTTCACGGATAGCTTGCGGCAAAGCTCGGAGGCAATGGGAGCCGTCGCGACGCCTTCGGCCAGCGGGCGTCCGGTGAGATCCTCACCCCTGCCGAGCGCCATGCCGTACGAATAGTTGCGCGACTGAGGGGACGAACAGGTGAGCATCAGGTCACCAAGGCCTGAAAGCCCCATGATCGTTTCCATACGCGCGCCCAGCGTCTTGGCCAACCTGCGCAGCTCAGCAAATCCGCGCGTGATGAGAGCGGCCTGCGCGCTGGCGCCGAAGCCCCGGCCAGTAGAAGCGCCGGCGGCAATCGCCAGCACGTTCTTGATCGCGCCGCCAAGCTCCACGCCCTTGACGTCGACGCTCGAATAGCAGCGGAAGGCAGGACCCGACAGAACGCGCGCGAGCTGCGCGGCCGTGTTTTCGTTTCCAGCCGCTACGGTAACGGCCGTCGGAAATCCTCGCGCCACATCGGCGGCAAAGCTCGGTCCGGAAAGCACGGCGATCTGATGTTCCGGCAGTGCATCGCGCGCGACTTCGGACATCAGCCGTCCGCTGCTTTGTTCGATGCCTTTCGCGCAGAGAACGACGGGCGCAGCTGTGGGAATGACCTGCCTCAGTTCGGCAAGCGCCTTGCCCAGCGACTGGGCGGGGATCACGGCGAGCACTGCGTCCGCCCGACCAAGCACCGCTCCGGCGTCCGTCGATGCCGCAATTCCCTCCGGAAGGATCACATCGCCCAGATAGCGACTGTTCTGCCGCGCCTCGTTGATTTCGTTGACGGTCTCAATGCTGCGCGCGAAGAGGCTGACGTCATGACCTGCGCGGCGGCTGTTGGCGGCGAGTGCCGTACCCCATGCTCCACCACCCAGCACTGCGATCTTCCGCTCTATCATGCCTTTGCACCCTTCTTGCCAGCACCGAACATGGGCGCCGACGACTGGTCAAGCGGCCAGCGGGGTCGTGGCGCAAAGGTGAACGGATCGTCCTCAAGCATCCCTGCATCGAATCGCTCAAGCCCGACCCAGCCGATCATCGCGGCATTGTCGCCGCAAAGCTTGATGGGCGGGGCGACAAGCGTGAAACCATGCTTGCCGCAAAGGCGATCGAGTTCCGCGCGGATCGCCTGATTTGCGGCCACACCACCCGCGACCACCAGCGTCGGCGCGGAGATTTCCGGATGCATCGCGCGGAAACGTTCAAGGCTGCGTCGCACACGGTCCGCCAGCGTCTCGGTCACCGCACGCTGGAACGAGGCGCAGATGTCGGCAATATCCTGCTGCGAAAGCGGAGCAAGCTCCGTTGCCGCACGGCGGACGGCCGTCTTCAGGCCCGAGAAGGAAAAATCGAGCCGGGCCTCACCCTTCATGGGGCGGGGAAAGTCAAAGCGCTTCGGGTCTCCGTTGGCGGCTGCCTTCTCGACATTCGGCCCACCGGGGTAGGGGAGCGAGAGGAGCTTCGCCGTCTTGTCGAAAGCCTCGCCCAGCGCATCATCGATCGTCGTGCCCCAGCGCTCGTATTGGCCAAGGCCGGCCACGTGGAGAATCTGCGTGTGCCCGCCCGACACGAGCAGCAGCAGGAACGGAAACTCGACGTTGTCCGTCAGCCGGGCGGTAAGCGCATGGCCTTCCAGATGATTGACGGGAATCAGTGGCTTGCCCTTGGCGGCAGCGATCGCCTTGGCCATCGTCACGCCAACGATGAGCCCGCCGATGAGGCCCGGACCAGCGGTGGCGGCGATAGCGTCAACATCATCGAGCGTCAGGCCCGCTTCCAGCAGTGCCGCGTCGATCACGCCATCCAGCGCTTCCACATGGGCGCGCGCGGCGATCTCCGGCACCACGCCGCCGAAGGCTGCATGTTCCTCGATCTGGCTCAGAACAACGTTGGACAGGATGCGCGGCACCCCGTCTGCCCCGCGCTCCACGATGGAAGCGGCGGTCTCGTCGCAACTTGTCTCTATGCCCAGCACGCGCGTCATTCGGCCCGATCTGCCCTTGTTGCCGTTCTGGCCGAACCTTAGTAGTGATGGTCAGCCGCAGAATGTGAGAATGCGGGTTAGCACGGACATCGCCTCATGCAAACCGATCTGGTGAGAATTGGAACGCGCGGAAGCGCTTTGGCTCTGGCTCAGGCAGCGGAAACGCGCGCCCGTTTGATGGCCGCGCACAACTTTCCGGAAGAGGCGTTCGAGATCGTGGTGATCAGCACGACCGGCGACCGTATCCAGGATCGCGCGCTGTCGGAAGCTGGTGGCAAGGGCCTTTTCACCAAGGAACTGGAAGAGGCGCTCTACGACGGCCGCATCGATTTCGCCGTTCATTCCTCCAAGGACATGCCAACCTTCCTGCCTGACGGGCTGGAAATTTCCTGTTTCCTGGAGCGCGAGGACGTGCGCGACGTGTTCATCGGCGGCAAGGTCAAGCGCCTGCAGGATCTGCCGCAGGGCGCCAAGCTCGGCACCTCGTCGCTCCGCCGTCAGGCACTGGCGCTCCGCCTGCGTCCGGACCTCGATGTGCAGGTGTTCCGCGGCAACGTACAGACCCGCCTGCGCAAGCTGGAAGCGGGCGAAGTCGATGGCACGATGCTCGCTCTCGCGGGCCTCAAGCGCCTGAAGCTGGAGCAGGTGGCTACCGAAATCATGGACGGCGACAGTTTTCCGCCTGCACTGGGCCAGGGCGCAATCTGCATCGAAAGCCGCATCGGCGATGAGCGTGTGGCAAAGCTTCTGGCCCCGATCCATCATGCGGCGACGGGTGCGGAACTGGAATGCGAACGCGCCTTCCTTGGCGCTCTCGACGGCTCCTGCCGCACGCCGATTGCCGGGCTGGCGCAGGTCGAAGGCGACCGGATCAGCTTCCGTGGCATGATCCTGACGCCGGATGGACGCGAGATGCACGAGATCTCAGCCGAAGGTGCGGTGGCTGATGCGCAGGCGATCGGTCGTGAGGCCGGTGAGGAAATCCGCGCGGTGGCGGGTGAGACCTTTTTCCAGAGCTGGAGCTAACCAGCCGGAGGTGACATGCGGCGCGTCCTGATCACCCGGCCTGAACCGGGTAGCTCAAAGACGGCATCGAAGGTGCTTGAGATGGGCTGGACGCCGCTCGTTCTCACGCTCACCCGGATCGAGCCTCTGACGGACCTGCCGGCTATCGATCCCGTTGAGTTCGCGGCAATCGCGCTCACCAGCCCGAACTCTGCCCGTTATCTTCCCGTATCATTTACAGGATCACTCAAGGCGCTGCCGGCCTACGCGGTGGGCACCGCTACGGCCTCGACTGCTCGGAAAGCCGGTCTCAATGTTGTTGATGAAAGCGCGGGCGACGCTGCGGGCCTCTGCCGGGTCATCGCGGAACAGGTGAAGCCCGGCTCGAAAATCCTGATCCTGTGCGGCCGTGTCCGCCGCAGCGTTCTGGAGCAGGGCCTGCGCGAGACGGGATATGAACCGCTCCTTGTCGAGACCTATGATACAGTACCCTTGCGACCATCTGTGGATGAGGCCGCTGCTGTGCTGAGTGGCACACCCGTTGATACGGTGCTTCTCTATTCAGCTCTGGCGGCGGAGGAATTCACGCGCTTTGTAGAAGAACAGGGGGCGAAGGAAACCTTCGCGAAAGCGCGCTTCATCGGGATTTCTGCGCGCATCGGATCGTACCTTCCGGAGAAATGGGCTGCTCGCCTGCTCGTTGCTGCGGAACCGAATGAGGAGGCGATGCTTTCCCTGCTTTAAAGGTTTCGTGAGACTCACTCTTCATTGTGTTTTCAAAGTCGCACCTTATCTGCGGTATTGACGTAACTGCCTTCGGAGTTCCCAATGGTCAAAACACCTAGGACGCGCCACTCGACTTCCAAGCGGGAGCCTGTGACGATAGATCTGGAGGCGGTGAAAGCCGAAGGAGCACCCGAAACGCCGGCTGAGGCCGAAGCTGAAGCGGCAGCTCCTGTAGAAACCGAAGTCACCCAGCCCCAACCCGACCCGGAAGATGTCCTTCTGGCAGAGGCCGAGCGCGAAGACGTTGCTGCTGAAGCTGCCGGTAACGGTTCTGATCTGCCGCCTTCCGATGCCGCTCAGGAAACGACCGTAGCGCCACCGCCAGCTGCTCCGCGCTCCGGCAGGGGAGGCGCAATTGCCGGCGGCGTGATCGGCGGACTTGTGGCGCTGCTGCTTGCAGGCGGACTGCAATATTCTGGCGTTCTGCCCCCTTTGAATAATGCGCCGCAGTCCGACACTGGAGTCCAGGCACTGCGCGACGAAATCTCTGGCCTTCAGAGCCAGATCGCTGAGCTGAAGAATCAGCCGGCGGCACCTGCACCCAATCTGGACGAAGCTCTTGCCGAGCCGCGCCAGCAGATCGCCCAGCTGCGAGAAACAGTCCAATCGCTTGAACAGCAGGTGGCATCCGGCGGCTCCGGCGATCAGACACAAGCGCTGGCTGAGCTCGAACAGCGCCGCTCGGAACTCGAGACGTCCTTTCAGGAACTTTCGCAGCGTCTGAACCAGTCCGGTGCGGCTGACGGCGAACTCGCCCAGCGGCTGGAAAGCGCCGAGCGTGAACTGGCCGGCCTGCGTGAAACCGTTCAGTCCGCCGGTACTGAAAGCCGCGAAGCCGCAACAGAGGCTTCGAACGAAGCGGTTTCGGCTGTGACGGCCCGGATTGATGAAATTGCTGGTCAGGTCGAGGCACTGTCCGGCCGCCTTGAGGAGCTTTCAACGGAAGTAGCGCGTCAGGATGAGGGGCCGAAGGTCGCGCTCGTCGTGGCGGCCTCTGCGCTCAAGTCGGCAGTGGATCGCGGCCAGTCTTTCGCCTCCGAGCTCGAAACCTATTCCAGTATCGCCTCCAACGCGTCCGAACTGGACAGCCTCCGGCCTTACGCCGAGAACGGCATCCCGACGCTCGCCAGCCTGAGCGAGGAAGCCTCCGACTTCGCGTCGAAAATCGCTGCGGCGGAAAATGCGGTGCCGGAATCAGCCGGGCTGGTTGAGCGCTTCACGTCCAGCGTCAAGTCGGTCGTCACCGTCCGCCCCGTGGGCGAGGTGCAGGGCGAGCAGCCTTCCGCGATCGCCGCGCGTGTGGAAGCCGCAGTTCAGCGCGGCGACCTGCCGGTGGCTCTGCGTGAATTCGAGACCTTGCCTGAAAACATGAAGAACCTTGGCGCTGACTTCGCCGCCAAGCTGCGCGCACGACAGGCAGCGAACGAAGTTCTCGACAAAGCCCTTTCCAGCGCGTTGAAGCCAGCCTGAGGCCAGTTTTCATGATCCGCACCCTGTTCTTTCTGGCAATCGTTCTGGCGCTCGGTCTGGGCTTCATGTGGCTGGCGGAGCGCCCCGGCGATCTCGTCGTCACCTTCGGCGGCTACCAGTATCAAGTAACCCTGCTCGCGGCAGCCGTGATCCTGGTCGCAGCCTTCGCGGCCATGATGATCTCGTGGTGGATCATCCGTGGCGTCTGGCGCAGCCCCTATGCCGTCACGCGCTACTTCCGCGTACGCCGCCGCGACCGTGGCTATCAGGCGCTTTCGACCGGCCTGATCGCAGCCGGTGCTGGTGATGGTGGCACAGCCCGCCGCATGGGCAAGCAGGCGGCCAAGCTGATCTCCTCGGATCAGGAGCCTTTGATCCATCTGCTGGATGCACAGGCTGCCCTTCTGGAGGGCGACCATACAGCCGCCCGTGCAAAATTCGAGGCCATGGCCAAGGACCCCGAGACGCGCCTCCTGGGTCTCCGGGGTCTCTATCTCGAAGCCGAACGCATCGGCGACCGCAATGCCGCCCGCCAGATTGCTTCTGAAGCAGCAAACGTGTCGCCGCAACTCGGCTGGGCTTCCGCTGCGGCCCTCGAAATGAAAACCGTCGCGCGCGACTGGGATGGCGCCATCTCGCTCGTGGATGCACGCAGCCGTGCTCCAAATGCCGACCGTGCCGTGACCTCTCGCCAGCGCGCGGTGTTGCTCACAGCCAAGGCTCTGGAAGAACTCGATTCTCACCCGTCCGCCGCCAAGACGCTGGCGCAGGAAGCGCATCGCTTGCAGCCGGACTTCGTCCCCGCTGCCGTGACGCTCGCTCGCGCCGATATCCGGTTGAACGACCAGCGCAAGGCCTCAAAGGTTCTGGAAGCGATCTGGAAGCGTTCGCCGCATCCGGACGTGGCGGATGTCTACATTCATCTGCGCCATGGCGACTCCACCTTCGACCGTCTGGAACGAGCCCGTCGTCTGCGCAAACTCCGCTCGAACAATGTCGAGTCCGAACTGGCCGTCGCCCGAGCTGCACTCGACGCCGGTGAATTCGCCGAAGCGCGTTCTGCTGCTGAAGCGGCCGTCCGACTGGAGCCGCGCGAAGGTGCATTCCTGTTGCTCGCCGATATCGAGGAGGCGGAGACGGGCGACCAGGGTCGCATCCGCCACTGGCTCGCTCAGGCGGTTCGCGCTCCCCAGGATCCCGCATGGGTAGCCGATGGCGTCGTGCTGGAGAAGTGGGCGCCGACGTCCCCGCTCACCGGCCAGCTCGACGGTGTCCAGTGGCGTCCGCCGATGGAACGCTTTGGGCAGGTGATTGAGGTCGAGAATGCGCTTAAATCCGTGCCGGCTCTGCCCGCTGCCCCTGTGGAGCCGGAAACGCTCAGGGTGGATGAGCCTGTAACGGAGGCGCTGAGCGAAGCACCTGCTCAGCAGCAGCCCGTTCAGCCTGAACCGGCCAAGCCCGCAGAGCCTGCGCCAGCGGAAGAGGAAAAGCGTCCCGCCTTTGTCGAGGATCTGGTAGAGGATGAGGAAGCCGCCCGACCGTACCAGCCGCCGATTCCCGATGATCCGGGTCCGGATGCTGACGATGATGAGGCGGAAAATGTTCCGGCCCGCGCGGGCTCCGGCCTCCGGCTCTTCTGATCATCCTGTTATCTCGGATTGTTACAGTTTGTGGGCAGGAGAACTGCAAACTGTGCCAGAACAAACACACCGGAGATCATTTTGCTGTTTCGCAATCGTTAACACACGAATGTTGCTTGTTTGGTCGGGCCCGAGACCTCAAACATTGGTGTAACGATTACGCGAGACGCTGATGTTTGAAAGCATTTTTGCCTTTTTGAAGAATCTGCCTGGGGGGCAGGTCACCAGTGCCAAGTCGTTGACGGCCGACGACCCGAGGGTTGCTGCCGCAGCGCTTCTGATTCACGTGATCAATGCCGACGGGCAGAAGAACGCAGAGGAGCAGGCAGAGCTTACCGCTGCTCTTTCCCGCGCCTACAACGTGCACGGGGCCGAGCTGAAGGCGCTCATGAAAACTGCGCAGGAGGCCGAAGGCGCGGCAGTCGACATTTATGTCTTCACCAATGTCTTGATGCGGCATCTGGATGAAACCGCTCGAGTTGAATTCATCCGGCTGGTATGGGAGATTGTGCTCTCCGATGGCGAAATGCACGAACTGGAGGAAAATCTGGTCTGGCGAATCGCCGAACTGATCGGTGTCGATTCTCGTATGCGCGTGACCATGCGTCAGGAAGTCCAGAAACAGCGGGAAGGGGGCCTCTAATCCCATATGGCGGGCGAGGCTGAGAAGAAAATCCTGGTCGTGCTGCATCAGGAACTGTCCAGCCCTGGACGGGTGGGGCAGATCCTGCAACGCAGCGGTTATACCCTCGACATAAGGCGGCCGCCGCTCGGAGATCCGTTGCCCGAAACGCTGGCCGAGCACGAGGGCGCCGTCGTCTTCGGGGGCCCGATGAGCGCCAACGACCACGACGAGTTCGTCAAGCGCGAGATCGACTGGCTTTCCGTTCCCTTGAAGGAAAACAAGCCCTTCCTTGGCATCTGCCTCGGTGCGCAGATGTTGGTCAAGCACCTGGGTGGCGTCGTGAAAAGCCACGATGACGGTCTCGTCGAGATCGGCTGGTACCCGCTGCGCGCGACCGATGAAGGCCGCAAGCTGATGCACTGGCCGGAGATGGTCTACCAGTTCCATCGCGAAGGTTTTTCACTCCCCGCGGATGCACAATTGCTCGCCGGTGGCG